>Ga0308419_1000022_pt1 | contig 128875 bp, 115 predicted proteins | sample HotsprSampleMS50_FD_203674 | JGI IMG/M metagenome (GOLD analysis project Ga0308419, IMG submission 203674) | Hot spring phototrophic mat microbial communities from Mushroom Spring, Yellowstone National Park, Wyoming, United States - 20090730_MS50 ... | reverse complement strand
TCCTCACCCTCATCGTCGCCAACGCCAAGAAGATGGCTAAAAGACTCCAGGCGCAATCGTCCCCAAGCCCCGCGTGAAGGGGAAATCAAGGCAGGACCATCCCCGCATCCGTTCCCGCCAGACCGACCTTCCCGGGTCACTCGATCTCCTACCAGATGAAGGCAGACTCCAGAGCCCAGGAACGACGAGGCTTCAGGGGTTCTTCAGGGACCACGGACTACATGCTCCGCTTCGAGCGCGACGGCGACGGGCTCATCGAGAACGAGGGCTATCCCGACCAGACCTATGGCGTCTGGTCGGCCCGCGGGCCGAGCGCTTACACTGGTGGACTTTGGCTGGCCTGCCTCCAGGCCGGCGCGGCGCTCGCCCGCGCCGTGGGCCGGGCCGACCGGGCCTCCGAGTGGGAGGTCCTCCTCGCCCGCGGCCGGGAGGCCTACGAGCGGGCCCTCTGGAACGGCGAGTACTACCTGTACGACGCCTCCGGCGGCCCCCACGGCGACAGCGTGATGGCCGACCAACTCGCCGGGCACTGGTTCGCCCGGGCCTGCGGGCTCCCCGGCGTGGTCCCCCGGGAGCACGCCCGGTCGGCCTTACGGAAGATCTTCGCCCTGAACGTCATGGGCTGGCGGGGCGGCGGGACGCCGGCCGGCGGTCGCGGCGAGCCCGGCGAGCGCGGAGCCCTGAACGGGGTGCGCCCCGACGGCCGGCCCGACCGGACGTGCATGCAGTCGGCCGAAGTCTGGACGGGCACCACCTTCAGCCTGGCGGCGGCGATGCTCCAGGAGGGGATGACGGAGGAGGCCTTCGCCACCGCCCGCGGCATCTACCTCTCCGTCTACCGGGACTTCCCCTCTGGTTCCAGACCCCCGAGGCCGTCGACGTGGAGGGAGTCTACCGGGCCGTCGCCTACATGCGGCCCCTGGCGGTGTGGGCCATGCAGTGGGAGCTCTCCGGACAAGCCAATATTCTGAAAGTTTAGGAGGAGGTCGGCAGGCCCGGGTGGAAACACCCCCCCCAGATTCCGACGCGGGGTGACCAACTGTGGAGGACCGTCCTTGGTACGCCCACTGGCCGCGCGGGCTCCCGGTCTCGCTCGACCACCCCTCCGTCCCGGTCCAGCCTTCATGGGCACGGTCTCGGCCATCCGGAACGACACCGAGCTCCGGCGGGTCATCGTGACCGGCATCCAGGAGAACCTCCCGCCCTACGCGCCCGTAGACGTCAAACCCTACGGGCCGCGGACCTACAGCCTGCAGCAGCTCCTCGACGAGACGACCGGCGAGCCTCCGGCGGTGGCCATCGACCCCGAGCGGGACCTGGCCCACCTCGCCTACACCGGGGGCACCACCGGGCGGGCGAAGGGGGTCAGGCTCACCCACAAGGCCGTCGTGGCCAACACCGTCCAGTACGCCCACTGGATAGGGAGCGGCCGTCCGGTCCTCGACGCGGACGGGCTCCTGGCCGAGTCGGCCGACCGGGTCCAGCCTGAGGACGGCTGGGAGTACCCGGTGGAGCCCGGCAAGGCCGTCCTTGTCGTCGTCGTCCCGTGGTCGCACGCCATGGGCAGCGTCGGCTACCTGAACAACCCGGTCTACGGCGGGACGACCACGGTCGTCCACCCGCGCTTCGGCGCCGCCGCCTACGCTGCCGACATCGTGAAGTACCGGGCCACCGCTTTCGGCGGGGCCCCGGCCCTCCTCCGGGCCGTGGCCGACCTCCCCGACGCGGAGAGTCTGGACCTGTCTTCGGTGAGGTACATCGCCAGCGGGGCGGCACCGCTCCCCGTGGAGGTGATGCACCGGGTCCAGCGGCTCGTCCCCGACGCCGTCCTCATGGAGGGCTACGGCCTGACCGAGATGGCCATGGGGGTGACGGCCAACCCGGCCAACCGGTCCGGCCTCCGGAAGCCGGGGTCGGTGGGCCTGCCCATCTTCGACACCGACGTCAAGATCGTGGACCTGGACGACCCGGACATCGAGATAGGCTTCGAAGAGATGGGCGAGATCTGTGTCCGGGGGCCGCAGATGATGCTGGGCTACTGGCAACGCCCCGAGGAGACGGCCCAGGTCATGCGGGACGGGTGGGTCCACACAGGGGACATCGGTTGGCTTGACCGCGACGGCTACCTCTTCGTCTCGGACCGCAAGAAGGACATGCTCCTTTATAACGGGTTCAGCGTCTATCCGCGGGAGCTCGAGGAAATCCTGCGCAGCCACCGTCTGGTGGCGGACTGCGCGGTCATCGGCAGGCCCGACCCTAAGGTAGGGGAGATACCGAAAGCCTTCGTGGTGCTAAAACCGGGCAAGACCAGCAACGCCCGGGAGCTCATGGACTTCGTGAACCAGCGGGTCGCCCCCTACAAGAAGGTCCGCGAAGTAGAGTTCATCGACGCCATCCCCGTGAGCTACGCCGGCAAGCCGCTCAAGCGGGAGCTGCGACAGAGGGAGCTAGAGCGGATGCAGCGGCAGGAACAGGAAGAGGAGGCGGCGGAGGCCGGCCCGCGTTGACGGGCCGGCCTCCGTTTGGGCCCCGTTCACCGGTCGGTCCTCAAGGCGCAGGCGTTTGCGGGACCGCCCCGATGCGGGACAGCAGGGAAGCGAGGACGCCCTTCGACCTCGACCGGGGGATTGCCTTGGCGGACAGCTCCTCGAGCGAGGAGGTCAGGCCTTCGAGCATGCTGCCCGGGAAGCCGAGCATCATCTCCGTCGGGGCGAGGTCCGTAGCCTCTCGGCAACCGTAGCAACCAAGCGAGAAATTGAGCTTGCCCCTGAGGAAGGGAATGAGGGTGGCATCGACGCATGCTCCCTGGAGGACCGCCGTGTCGCCGAGCCTCCGCTCGCCTTTGGCCAGCTTGAGGTCTGCCAGTGCCACCCACATGAGGGCCTCGGGCGGACCTTCAAGGACCACCACGTCCGGGTGTCCCGGAGCGGCGCCCAACGGACAGGCCGCCAGCCCGACGAGTCTGCCGGGCTCCAGGCGCGGCATACCCTCGAACATCGTCCGGCCGGTGGCGGGGTCGGACACTATCCCGAAACCGACCAACCCTTCGCCGGTGGCGAGGGCCTTGGGTAGCGGACGGAAACCGAAAGCTGCCGCCGCTGCCGGGCAGGCCAGACCCTCCGGCTGGAGGAGAACGGACTCTCCGTGGCGGGCTCGCATGAGGAGTTGACAGTACCGGTGCCCGTCCACCCGTTCGAACCGGTCGAACGGCCGGACAGACTCAGTGTCCGCTCCTGCCTCCACCAGGAAGACGGCCACCGGCTCGGTGTCAAGGACCAGGACCCTCTTGAGGAACTCCGCGAACTCGGCCATAGACTCCACCTGTATCTCGCCTCCCAGGTCACTTGTCCGGCGCTTCCCGGTCGGGTGCGGGCGGGTCCACGCGCAGGGCCGGGCAGTCGCTCTCCCGGGCGTAGCCGGAAGCGACCTTGGCCGCGAAAGCCATGCAAGTGGGCTCACCGCAGGCCTTGCAGTTGGTGCGAGGCAACATCTTGAAGACGTCCAGAGCCGTGAGCTCGGTGCCGCGGCTGAAGTTCGGTTCCAGCGCATCGCGGGACGCCTCCACCCCGGCGAGGAAGCCGGCCAGCCAATCCAACACCTCTCGGGCGGCGCTCGCGTCCTCCAGGCGGGTGATGGTCAGGTGCCGGGAGTGGAGCGTGATGACGTGGCCCTCGTGCGTGAACCTGAGGGCCGGGAGTTCGGGAGTATAGCGGCACCCCTGGACGGTCGCGTTCACGTAGGGAAGAAGCTCGGAGATGTCGTTCTGGAACTCGACGATGGCGTTGACGTGCGTCATCGAGTGGTCGCAGGCCGGACGGACCAAGCGGATCGTGTGCTGCCCCAAGACGTCACCCACAACTTGCCACCTCCAACGCGTACGGGGTCGCCAGTCCCGAGCCGATTATAACACTACATGCCCATGTGGGCATAGAGCGGCGGGCTTCCCGTGGGGTGCGGCAGGGTTGGATTGGGCCGCGGGCGAAGCATGGTCCCATGACCGACGACGGCACGCTCGAGCCCAGGTCCGCGGGCATAGCGGCCCCGAGGCTCACCGTATGGGCCATCCTCAGGGTCTTCCTACCCCTCTCCCTGAGCGACGTCATCATGATCCTCTCCGGGCCCATCCTGACCATCGGCCTGGCCAGGCTGGCCGCACCGGAGACCTCGCTGGCCGCCTACTCGGTGGCGCAGAACGTGGCCATCCTCATCGAGAGCCCCATCATCATGCTCCTGCACGCCTCGACGGCCCTCACCCGGTACCGGGGTCTTTACCGGCCCCTGTGGCGGTTCATGGTCACGGCGAACCTGGCCCTGACCCTCCTCTACCTAGCGGTGGCCTTCACCCCGCTCTACGACCTCGTCTTCCGGGGGGTGCTCGGCCAGCCGCCCGCGGTGGTGGCCGCCGCCCGCCCCGCCTTCCAGCTCATGCTCCTCTGGCCGGCCGCCATCGGTTGGCGGAGGTTCTACCAAGGCGTGCTCATCAACCGGCGCCGGTCGGGCTCGGTCGCCCTGGCGGGGCTGGCCCGTCTGGGGAGCCTGGCCCTGGTGACCTACGTCGGAGTCGTCCTCCGTACGCCCGGGGCGGCGTTGGCGGGGTTCGCCCTGGTCGTGAGCGTCATCGCCGAGGCGGTGGCCGTGACGCTGTTCGCGTGGAGGGGCGGGCCCCGGGGAGGTCCCGGGGGGAGGTCAGAGGAAGGCACGGAGCCCCCACCCCCGTGGGCCCCCCGGACCGTGCGGGCCATCGCCCGCTGGTACCGGCCGCTGGCGATGACCCAGGTCCTCGTCTGGTCCGTCCGGCCGCTCATCAACGGTGGCATCGCCAGGACGGTTTCACCCGAGGTCGGGCTCGCGGCCTGGCCGGTAGCCTGGTCCACCGTCATCATGGTCGCCAACTCGGCGCGGGCGGTGCAGCAGCTCACCCTCAGCCTGCTCGGCGGGGAGCTTGAGTACCGGCTCCTCAGGCGCTTCGTGTGGGCGGCGGGCCTGGTGGCGAGCGCGGTTATGACCCTCCTGGCCTTCACCCCGCTCGGGGTGGGCTACATGCGGTGGGTGCTCGGGCTGAGAGGGGGCCTTGAGGAAATCGCCCTGGCTGCCCTCCCGGCGCTCAAGGTGGCCGTCGCCTACCCTCTCCTGGTGGCCTTGCAGAACTGGCTCCAGGGCCTCCTCATCCGGTCCGGCCGGCCCCGCCGGGTCAACGCGGCCGCGGTCGTGGGCGGGCTCGTGACCGTGGTCGTCGTCTACGCCGGCGCCCTCATCTGGCGCCTCCCGGGGGCGGTGCTGGGCGCGGTGTCGCTCCTGGCGGGCCTGGGGGCGGAGCTGGGCATGTTGTACGGCTCGGTGAGGAAGGGGGAGGAGCGACCGTGGACTACGGCGCGCTGATGCGGTTCGTCAGGGAAGGGATGCGGCTCAGCCACGTGTACCAGCCGCTGGTCATAAAGTACCTCGCCTTGAAGGGTGGGGAAGCGACTGTACGGGAACTGGCCGTCCTGTGCCTCACCGGAGGGGAGGACACGCTGAAGTGGCTTGAGAGCCGCCTCCGGAAGATGCCGCTGCCCGTCCTCGAGTCTCACGGCGTCGTCGAGACCGAGGGCGACCGAGTCCGCCTGACGACCCGGGGCATGACCCCCGAGCAGACCGCCCGCCTCGTAGGCGCCTGCGAGCAGCGATTGGAGGAGTTCCTACACCGTCGCGGGCTCGTGAAGTCTGCGGTAGCCGCGGCGTGCGCCGACCCAGTGCCCGACCTGCTGAGGGCATCGGCGAGAGGGGCGGGGGACGCTCCAAGAGTGGGGAGTCCCGACCGTTGATTCTTGAGGAATCTCACTCCTTTGGCCTTCCGGAAAAGAAGGCTGATGTTGACAGCTTAGCCGCCTGGAGCATCTCGAAAACCTCGCTCGGCAGGTCGACGTTCTTAAAGGCAAGCACTTCGGGCGCGGGGCTCCGGTCACCGTTGCAGCTTATGCGGCGCGGCCCGGGCACCTCGAAGATTAGATAAGAATGGCTGGTGTACAGCTCCTTTACTCGTTCCGTAGCTTGGTTTGAGATCACCACAGGCCCCTCGTGCTGAGCCAGCCACCGAGCCAATCTCTTCTGGTCCTCCCATGAGAAGCCGTCTTTGGAGTACTTCGTGAATTCAACGTCGTAGGGAGGGTCGGCGTAAATGAAGTCCTCTGGCGTCAGTCCGGTCATCTGCTCGAAATCGCCGCAGGTAAACGCCCACTGCTCAAATGCCTTCTCGTGAGCGGGAAAACTGCGTGCATACCTGACTCGCTTGTACTTGCCAAAGGGAACATTGAACAAACCATCGGCATTAAACCGGCAGAGCCCATTGTAGCAAGTACGGTTAAGGTAGTAGAAAAGCTGGGCAGCTTCCTTAGACATAGCTTCCCCGTTTGCGATCAACGCGTTGAACCTAGCCCGGTGACGGTAAAAGGCTTGCTCATTGTGGTCACTATCTGAAAAAGGCAGTTCAAGACCCTGTTGGACCCACTTGTAGAAATTGATCACGTGCGGGTTAATGTCGTTGACCCATGCTCTCCGGGGCCGAAGCCCCAACGTGATAGCAAGACCTCCACCGAGAGGTTCAACGAGGCGGTGGTTGACGTACTGAGCCCACAGCGGACGAAGGTACGGCAGAAGCCATCGCTTACCTCCGGCCCATTTTAGAAGGGGTGGGAGCGCCTGAGACGTGACCGGCTCCATCACCTGCGCCCCCCCCCCCGCGCGATCGAACGCGTGTTCCCATTCTCCGTCAGCGGGCACACACCTCCTTTCAAAGCCGACCCTGGTTTGCGCGGGCAACAAACTCTTCCAGGGTCAGGATCTCGACGAGGTCGGCGTACAGGAGATGCTGACGGAGGCCACCCCCTACATAGAACTCCCGAAGTTTCCAGCCGGGGCCGCCCAGCACGATGTAGGCCTTCCGGAAGCGACCCTGGCTGCGTCGCACAGCATCAGCAAGACATATCGCCTCGAACGGGACCTTCTGTTCCGCCGCACCTGAAGCCTGTTGCCACTTCAAAGAGACTAGAAAGGCCTCTGTCGGTGACCACGCGAGCACATCAACCCTGTGACGACCGCCTCCGAGCCTAGTGCCGATAACCTCTTGCTCGTGATACTCGTACCCACCGTGCTCGAGCGCCGGCAGAACCATCGTCTCAAGCACCCGGCCGGTCGTCGTCTTTCTCGACATGCCATCCTCACCCCAAGGAATTCTGCCTGCAAAACTGTGCCACAGGTTCAGATTCCTCCACGGGAGGTCAATGCCTTCCCGCATATTGACCGGTCGCACGCGCCTCGCGACGCCTACCAGCGTGGCGGACCTACCCGCCCGCTCCTCCACTGCACCCCGGGTTTTCGTGCGATGCCAGACGCAGGGCTCCGTCCCCGCCTCAGTGAACTTCGTCCCCAGGAGGACTGGTCATGGTGCGCTCACCGGGGGTGCCCGGGCCCCTTGTCGGCCGAGGCGCGAGGCTCGGTGCATGGCCGTGCTGCACGCGGCGATGCACGGCCTGCCCGCTCCCGCCGGCATACCGTCCCTTAGCGAAAAACTCGGACGAGATATCACGACCGCGGACCGCCTCGCCCCGGAAGTCAGACGGGCCGTGGACCTCGTCCTCCGCCGCCTTCCCGACGGAGACCGATTGCTCCACGGCGACCTCCAGCCCGGGAACATCATGCTCACCGGCAGGGGTCCTGTGGTCATCGACTGGCAAGATGCCGCTCGCGGGAACCCGGCCGCAGATGTGGCCAGGACTCTCCTTCTGCTCGCCAACGCGCCCCTCCACCAGAAGGGGCTCGTCCGCCGACTGATAGCTCGGGTCCTGTCGGGTTGGATGGCCCGGCAATACCTCCGGTGCTACGCCCGGCGCTCCGGCCGCTCGACCGGAGGCAATGTCTCCTAAGACCCCCGTCCGAACGTCAGATACCTGAGACCCGCTGCCTCGACGTCCTCGGGGTCGAGGTGGCACCTGCCGTCGAACACAAAGGGCCGCCGCATGGTCTTCCGCAGGCGGTGCCAGTCGAGCGCCCTGTACTCCGGCCAATCGGTGGCGATGACCACCACGTCTGCGCCGCGGGCAGCCTGCAGGGGGTCGGCGAAGTAGGAGACGCCGGGGAGGTGGAAGTCACGCTTGGCGTTCTCGATGGCGACCGGGTCGTGGGCCGCCACCCTCGCTCCGGCCGCCACCAGCCGCTCGGCGAGGTCCAGCGCCGGGGAATCCCGCAGGTCGTCGGTGCCGGGCTTGAAAGCCAGGCCCAGAAGGGCAACGGTCCGTCCGGCCAAGCCGCCCAGTTCGGCCTCCAGGACCTCGAGGACACGGGGCCGCAGGCCCTCATTCACCAGGCGGGCGGCCTCGACGGTGGCCAGGGGTACGCCTTGGCTTCGGGCCAGACGCACCAGAGCCAGAGTGTCCTTCCCAAGGCACGGGCCCGCCCCATCCGATGCCGGGCTGCAGGTGACCGGTGCCTATCCTCCGGTCAGCACCGACACCCCTGATGACCTCCCGGATGTCCGCCCCGGTCCGCTCGGCCAGAGCGGCGACCTCGTTGACGAAGCTGACCTTCAGCGCCAGGTAGGCGTTGGCCGCGTACTTGATGAGCTCGGCCGAGGACGGACGGGTGACGATGAGTGGGACCCTCTCTGGCCCCGGCGGCCGAGGAAGGCCGGGCGGCGGCGGGAAATCTTGCTCCAGAATGGGAAGGAACAGCTCACGGACGTCCTCGAGGCCGCGCCCTCCTGAGGTCCCCACGACGACCCGGTCCGGGTAGAGGGCGTCTCTGACAGCCGAGCCCTCCCGGAGGAACTCCGGGCAAGCGACCACGGGCGGCGCCGTGGCCCGACGGGTCGCAAGCCACCCGGAGAGCCTGTCCGATGTGCCCACCGGGACGGTCGACTTGATGACCAACACCCGGGTGACCGGCCTAAGATGCTCGCCCAGGGCCCGGACGGCCCGGTGGAGCTGGGAGAGGTCCGGCTCGCCTAGGGGCCCGGGCGGGGTAGGGGTACCCACCGCCAGGACCACGACCTCCGGTTCGGCCAGGGCACGCGGGTAGGAGGAGGTGAAGGTGAGCCGTGGACCGGCAGCGGCGAGGAGCTCCGGAAGCCAGGGCTCGACGAAGGGGACCCGCCCCCGGGCGAGCGCCCGGACCCGCGCCCGGTCGACGTCGTGTCCGACGACCTCGTGCCCGACGTAGGCAAGGACGGTGGCGGTGACCAGCCCGACACGGCCGCACCCGATGACCGCGACCTTCAGGTGACCCGACCTCCTCCGCTCGCATTGAGGGCCGGTGTCAGTTTATGTCAACGCCGAGGTCCACGAGCACCTTCAGCCGCTCTGGCAGGCCCAGCATAGATTGAGGAAGCCACCGACCTCCAGACGGTTCCCTCGGGTCGGGAGGCCGCACCCTTGGGTGTCAGAGAGCCCTCGTGGCGTCAGAGAGCCCTTGCGGTGTCCGAGAAGCCTCTCAGTGTCCGAAAGCCCCGGGGCATTCGCTTGACAAGGGGTGACCTTGGTGGCCGACCGCCTTCTCTTCCTCACCGGCCCCTCCATCAACTACGTGGAGGATATCCTCCACGAGGGGCTCGACGAGCTGCTCGGGCCCGGCCGGGTCATCTGCTACCCTTACAAGGACTATTCGAGTTTCCAGTACAACCTGTGGCCGCCCTCCTCGGGCAATGAGTTCCACCGCGAACCGGTCGCTCGGGCTGAGCTCCTTGGGATGCGGGAGGACATCGCCGGCGTGGTGGTGGGTAGCATCGGGGGGCAGGCCGTCTCGACCTGGGCTTCGCTCCAGGCCTACTTCCCGCGCCGCCCGGTTGCGCTGATGAACGGACAGCAATATGACTTCCCTTGGCCGTCGGATATCCGGTTCACCCACCGGTTCCAGAAAGACGTTCTGCCGGAGCACCTCCGGGCCGGCATCATCCCCCTGCCCATGGCCGCCCCGCCCCGGGTGATGTTGCCGTGCGAAGTCGAGCGCGACCTGGATGTCTCGTTCGTGGCGCGGCTGACTCATGAAATGCGTCGGGCCTGCGCGGAACTTCTACGACGAGCGGGTTTCACCGTTCTATGCGACCTCTCTCTCCCGAGGGAGCAATTCTGCCACATCCTCAACCGGAGCCGCATCGCGGTCTCCGTCCGGGGAACGTCATTCGACACGTTCCGTTACTGGGAAATCCCCTACCACGGGGCCCTTCTCCTGAGCCAGCGTGTGCCCATCATCATCCCTGACAACTTTGTCCACGGCGAGAGCGCCGTCTTCTTCGATACCCCGGAGGAGATGATGGAGAAGATAAGGGAACTGCTCTCCGACCCGGAGCGGCTGGCCCGGATTGCCGCGAGGGGATGCGCGCTGGCCCGCGAGCGGCACACGGCTGCCGCCCGGGCCCGCTACCTTCTCGAGCACATGGGACTTGCGAGCCTTCTGCCATGCCCCGCAGGCTGAGCCATCCCACCTAGCACCGGCTTCAGGACGCGCCCACGGTCTCGGCCGCGCCAGAGCCGTCAGCTCCCGATGCTTACACCCCTTCGGGTAATACCGCCGCGCCTTGAACCGGTCTTAGGCTCTCACCAGAGGCTCGGAGTAGACACCTTGGGAGGTGTAGCCGTTGGACAGACCAGCCCAGGCGGAGCGGCGGCCGGTGGCCCCACATGGCGGTCGGGCTGTCCACCGTCGTCTACGGCGTCGCGGACCGGTCGCACATCAAGGAGAACCTTAAGCCCATCGAAGACGCCATCCACGCCGCCGTCTCCATGGTCAACATCAACATGCCGGTCAAAATCATCGCCCTCGCCGAGGGCGGACTCACCGGTTTTACCGACGAGGCCCTGGACCTACCCCACGTCGTGGCCGCGAGGGAGCTCTTCGTCGACATCCCCGGGGAAGAGACCGAGTTCCTGGGACGCTTGGCCAAGCTCTACGACACGTACATCATCGCCCAGTGCAAGGCCCGCTAGCCGGAGGTGATGAAGGAGAGGTTCTTCAACACCATGTTCATCATCGACCCGCAGGGCAAGGTCGTGCACAAGGCGGCCAAGAACCACATCTGGTGCCGGGAGCGCTCCTGCACCCCGCACGACGTCTACGACCGCTGGGTGGAGGTCTTCGGCGACGGTCTCGAGGCTTTCTACCCGGTGCTCAGGACCGACGACATCGGCAACATCGGCACCATCTGCTGTAGCGACGGCGAGTATCCGGAAGCCGTCCGGGCCCTGGCCTTCAACGGGGCCGAAGTGGTGTACCGGCCGAGCGAGGCATGCCCATGACCGGTTCCGGCTACCCCGGCGGCGGTGGGTGGCTCATCCAGAACCGGGGCCACGCCCAGTTCAACTCGGTCTACATGATCTGCCCGAACGTCGGGCCCGTTTACCTGCACCCCCGCATGAAGCACCCCATCGACATCGCCGGCGGGCATTCGCACATCGTCGACTACCTCGGTAACGTCGTCTCCTACTCTCCCACCGGCTACAACACCATGGTCGCCGCCATCGTCGACATCGAGGCCCTGCGTCAGTTCAGGGTGATGAACCTCAACTCCAACTGGCTCAAGGACCTCAGGACCGAGCTCTTCCGCAAGATGTACGACCGGCCCATCCACCCCAAAAACCTCTGGCTCAAGCAGGACCCGCGGCGACATGAGCGCGTGGACGACATCTACCACGACAACATCCGCCGGCTCATCGAGCGTGGAGCGTACACCCCGCCGGCCCACACCTTCCCGGGGTGCCGCTACCAGCCCTCCGCCACCTCGCCGGAAGAGGGCGACTGGGAGAAGCTCAAGACCCTCTGGGACGGTTGGCCCCCCGCAGAGTGACCGAGGCCTAGTCACGCCGGGTGGCCCGAGCAGGGTGGCAGGGTGCCGGTCAGGGAACCGGCGGGGTGACGGTCCAAGACCCGGCCGAGTGTCGCTGAAGGACTCGAAGAGGAGGGATAACCATGGCTGGAGAGGCGCCTCCCACCCAAGGAGGAGACCTCGAGAAGCTCGGCTACAAGCAGGAACTGAAGCGGGTCCTGGGTACCCGTGAGCTGCTCGTCTACGGCATCGCGATGATGGTGCCGATTGCGCCGGTGGCCATCTACGGCACGGTGACCTCGATCACGAACGGTCACATGGCGACGGCCTACCTCATCGCCATGCTGGCGATGGCCCTCACGGCCCGGAGCTACGGCCTAATGGCCGGTGCCTTCCCCGTCGCCGGCTCGACGTACTCCTACACGCAGCGGTCGCTCAACCCGCATCTGGGCCTGCTCGCCGGCTGGGCCATCATGCTCGACTACATGCTGATGCCGCTTTTGAGTTACGTCGTTGCCGCCATCTTCGGCGCCACCCTACTCCCGGGGGTTGGCTACTGGGTGTGGATTATCGCGGCGCTGGCCATCGTCACCGTCGGCAACATCCTCGGGGTGAAGTCTCTCGCCAACGTGACGCAGGCCCTGGTCGTGTTCATGTTCCTGGTCCTCATCTACTTCGTCGTGAGCGCCGTGGCGGGCCTCGCACGTGGAGTGGGTGCCGGCACCCTCCTTTCGGTCGCCCCGTTCTACACCCAGGGGACCTTCAACTGGAGCAGCATCGTCGCCGGAACGGCTATCGCCTGCTTCTCGTTCCTCGGGTTCGACGCCGTGACGACCCTGTCGGAGGAAGTGAAGAACCCGCGCGCCAGCATCTCCAAGGCGACGGTCCTCTCCTGCTTCATCGTCGGCGTGCTTTTCATCCTCCAGGCCTACCTCGCGCAGCTCATCTGGCCCGACTTTGCGACCATCCCGGACCTCGACGCCGCCTTCTATTTCGTCGCCGGCCGGGTCGGGGGTCAGGCGCTGTCGGTGCTGCTGACCCTGGCCATCATGGCGGCCTGCCTGGCGAACGCCCTGGACGCGCAGGCCGGAGCGGCGCGGCTCCTCTACGGCATGGGGCGTGACGAGGTCATCCCGAAGGGGGTCTTCGGCTACCTGCATCCGAAGACCAAGACGCCCGTCTTCAAGCTGCTCCTCCTCGCCGGGGTGGCGCTGGTCGGGGCGACGCAGAGCCTGGACACCATCGTCAGCATGATCAACTTCGGGGCCCTGGCCGGCTTCACCCTGGTCAACCTGTCGGTGGATCACCCACTACTCGTCAAGAGACGCGAATGCGGGGTGGGCGCCGTCCTGAACTACCTGGTCCTGCCGGGGTTGGGGGCGATCGTCTGCCTGACCCTCTGGGTCAACCTCTCCCGGCTGGCCTTGACGGCGGGGTTCATCTGGCTGGGTCTCGGGCTGGTCTACACGATGGTCTCGACCCGTTTCTTCAGGAAGGAGCCCCCCATCCTGAAGGAAGCGAAGCTGTGACCGGCACGCAATGTCAGTGGGTGACGGTCGGGGGCCCGCCCGGGCGGGGCCCCCGACCGCCTCTTTCGGGGGCCTCGCTCCCGGACGGAGGCTCTTCGGGCGGTCTCTGACAGTCCAGGAGCAGTCGAATCGTCAGCTCGGCGCGGTTATGGACCCCCAGCTTCTCGAAGGCGTGCCGGAGGTGCATCTTCACCGTGTTCGGGCTGACGTGGAGCACCTTGCCTATCTCGCGGGTCGTGAGTCCGCGCGAGGCGCAGGTGGCCACTTGAAGCTCGCGATGGCTGAGGACCGCCGGCGCGGGGGCGCTATCCTGGAACGCCTCCAGGAGCCGGCCCAAGACGTCCGGCCGGGCGAGTTCCGCGTAGTGCTCCAGAGCAGCTGCCGTGAGACGGGCGATGAGGCCGGACAGGGCCACATCCTCGGGCCCGAAGCACGGTTCCTCCGGGCCACGGGCGAGGTTCAGGACGCCCAGGTAGCGTCCTGTCGCCGGAGAGGGGAGCGGGCAGTCCATGCACCTGGGGACGCCCTGTTCGGCCAGAAGTTCGTAGGCGGGGCCGCGGGCCCAGACCTCCACCGGGACGAAGTCGCTGTGGAACGGCTGGCCCGTGCGGATGGCGGACAGGAGGACCGGGTCGCGGGAGCGGAGGCGCTCGTACTTCCGGACGAAGGAGCCGGACACACCGATGACGGCCCAATCATACGGTTCGAGACGGTCGTGCCGGAACAGGTAGAACCCGTAGGCGCGGGCGGGAATCAGTTCGGCCACCCGCTCGAGGTATTCCTCCATGAAGCGGCTACCCGCGGGTGCGGACCAGAGGACGCAGGCCAGGTCGACTAGCTTGGCGGCTGTCCTTTTATCACCCGTGTCCATGGGACACGACCTCACCTTGTGCCGCACGGGCGTGAAACATCGGCGTGCCGCCTCGGCGCTCGGGGGGCAGGCACGAACGGGCGCGCACCATACCGACAATTCGCCGCCCGGGACGGAAGTCCTAGTCCACGCAGCCTGCCCTACCACGCCCCCGAACCTTCCAAGCGAACCCGTTCCACACAAAACCTGTCTTACATGGTGAAACTTACTCTTCATCCTGCGAGACCGTGCGGCAAGGAACAGGTCTGCCTGCGCCGAAGCCTCGAATTCAAAACTCGGGTTGACCTGGTGGGACGCCATGGCCCAGAAGAGGGACTACAGCTATTACCGCGTACGCGCGGTCGAGAAGGCTCTCAGCATCCTGGGCCTTTTCACCTTGGAGCAGCCGGAGCTCCGGGTGGTAGATATGGCCGCCAGGCTTCGCACTAACAAGAGTACGGTCCACCGGATGGTTCTCACCCTGGAGCGGGCGGGCTATCTCCGGCGCAACCCGACGAGTGGGACCTACTCGCTCGGGCTGCGCATCGTCGAGCTCGGAGCTGTGGCCGTCAGTAACCTTGAGGTCCGCCAGCAGGCTCGCCCACACCTGGAGCGGCTCCAGGGCGACACCGGCCTCACCGTCCACATGGCCGTCCTGGACGGCCCGGACATAGTCTACGTCGAGAAGCTGGAGGGGCGCGCGGGCGTCCGCCTGTTCTCAAGTGTCGGCCGGCGGGCTCCCGCCCACTGTACGGCTCTGGGGAAGGTACTCCTTGCGTACCTACCGCGTGAGGCGGCCCGGGACCTTCTGTGTTCGCGGCCGCTCCGCCCCCACACGCGCCGGACGATGATCGACCCGCTCGAGATCCTGGCCCACCTCGAAGTCGTCCGGCAACGCGGCTACGCCATCGACATGCAAGAACACCAGGAATTGGTCCACTGCGTCGCCGCCCCCGTCTTCGACCACACCGGCACGGTGATAGCAGCCATCAGCATGACCCTCATCGGCTCCGATTTCCGCGAGGAGCAGCTTCACGAGTACGCCCGCCGTGTCGCCGACGCGGCGGCGGCGGTGTCGCGGGATATGGGTCACCGACCGACCCCGCAAGGGACCAGACCGCCGTCGGCCAGGGGGGACCAGTCGTGTTGAACATGAGCGCCGGGCAGACGATGCTCAGCCCTTCGTGTCTTGAGCAGATGCGGCGCCAGATGGAGACGCCTATCTACTATCCTCCGTACTGGGACCTGGAGGAGGAGGTCCTGACGCTCCTGGCCGACCTCCTGGACGCCCATCGCTCGGAAGTGCTGCTCATGGGCGGGAGTGCCACCTACGGCATAGAGGCCGGGCTGCGCAACGTGCTCGAGCGTGGGGACAAGGTGGTGGTGGTCCACGGCGGAGTCTTCGGGCAGGTCATGACCGACCTAGTCCGCATCGTCGGTGGCGAGCCCGTAGTGGTCCGGGTACCACCGGGCGAGGCCCCTGACCCGGACGCCGTCCGAGCCGCCCTGGCCGAGCCCGGGGTGAAGGCTCTGGCGGTCATCGCCGTGGAGACCAGCACAGGGACACTCTTCCCGGTAGCCCGCCTCGGGGCCTTGGCCCGCGAGGCGGACAAACTCTTCCTAGTAGACGCCATCTCCGCCATAGGTGGCGAGGAGTTCTCGGTGGACTCCTGGGACGTCGACCTCTGTTTCGCCAGCCCGCAGAAGTGTCTTTCCGGTCCACAGGGCTTGGCCATCGTCACCGTCAGCCCTAGGGCTTGGGCGGCCGTCGAAGCCCGTTCGGCAGAGGTTGACACCCTCTGCCTGGACCTCCGGGTCTGGAGCCGTTACCACGCGGTCAAAGTCCGGGCGATGAACCAGGCTTGGCGGGCGGGGGCCCGTGAGCCTAAGCCGTGTGGGCGTGCTGCCCATGAGCCCTCGCCGTCCGGTCCGTTGGTCAGGGGGCTGTACGGGGCCCTCCGGGACTTGTTCGCCGAAGGCCCGGCCGCGTACCGCGAGCGTCACTCGCGCTGTGCCGCCGCGGTCCGGGCGGGGTTGAGGGCCATGGGGCTCGAGGTTGTGGCCAGGTCGGAAGAGGTCGCCTCTTCGGTGGTGACCGTGGTCCACCTGCCTCCCGGCCTCTACGAGAAGGACCTCCGTGAAGCGCTGCTCCACCGCTGGGGCGTAGCCATCGGCAACGGCGAGATGAGCGACACGACGGTGCGAATCGGGACGATGGGCATGGGAGCCCGGCCGCACTACGTGCTCTACACGCTGGCGGCTCTGGAGGACTGCCTTACCAGCTTCGGCTGGGCCTGCACGCGCGGCGCCGCCGTCACCGCAGCCCAGTCGGTCTTGGCCGGAACGGAACGGAGGGACGGTTAGGTGTCTTTTCTCCGTAGCCGTGCGCCCGGGCCGGCAGTACGGTCGGGCGTCAAGGTCCGACCGGTGGGCCCGAGCTTCGGACTCAGAGTCGGGCTCACCCTGGGGGTCTCGCTGCTGGCCCTCTGGGTCTGCGCGGCCGCGGCCGGGGCTACGCTCCCGGAGGTCCTCAGCACCATGCTCGAGGGTGCCCTCGGACGCCGGACATCGGTGTTGGCCACCTGTGCGGAATTCGCCCCCATCGCCTTGTGCGGTCTGGCGGTCCTCCTCCCGTACCGGGCCGGCTTCTTCAACATTGGCACCCAGGGGCAGTTGGAGGTCGGAGCGCTGGCCGCCGTGGCCGTGGTGCTCCAGCTCCAGGGCATGCCACCGTGGCTGGTCGGACCCTTGGCTCTTCTTGGGGCGGGGCTGGCCGGGATGGCCGCCGTCGCCCTCCCGCTGGCCCTCAAACAAGGACGTGGAGCCAGCGAAGTCACCACGACCATCATGATGAACTTCGCGTGCATCCTCCTGGTCCACGCCATGATCACGGGTCCCCTGAAGGACCCCACCGCCTTCTACGGAGCTACCCCGCCCGTGCCTGGACCCTACCGTCTGCCGGCCTTCCCGCCCGGAGGGCCGCACCTCGGGGTCGGAATCGCCCTCTCGGCGGTCTTGGTCTTGCACGTGGTGCTGGGCCGGACCGTCTTCGGTGCGCGGGTCAGGGCCGTGGGGGCGAACCGGGAGGCCGCCCGGCTGGCCGGCGTGAGGGTGGACCGGGTAACGGTGACGGCCGTTCTGGTAGGAGCGGCCCTGGCAGGACTGGCCGGAGGTGTGCAGGTCATGGGTGTCACCTTACGGGTGGCCGAGACGTGGTCGAAGGGCTGGGGCTTCACCGGCATCTCGGCCGCCCTCCTGGGCGGTGGCCCGGCCGGCGTCCTTGTCGTCAGCGCCATCTTCGCCGTTCTGGAGACAGGGGCGAAGGCGATGCAAGCCCTGACGGGCGTGCCGGCCGCCCTCGTCTACCTCCTACAGGGAATCCCGGTCTTGGTCTACCTCGCGGTCAACTCGATCCGTCCCGGCCACGCGCTCCCGGATGCCCCTCGGAGCGATGAGCCGACGGGATTGGAGAGTGTGCCGTGACTGGACACGTGATTGCCGATCTCGCCCTGTCGGTGCTCCGGGCGGCGACGCCCCTCGCCTTCTGCGCTCTGGGTGTCCTCCTGGCGGAGAGGGCGGGTGTGCTCAACATCGCCGTCGAAGGGATGATGCTGTGCGGAGCGCTCGCCGCGGTATTGACCGGGGTGCTGACCGGCAGCGCATGGCTCGGCGTGGGCTTGGCGTGCGTGGTAGGGGCCCTGGGAGGCCTCATCCTCTCCCTCTTGGTGGTCCTCCTTCCGGCCGACCAGGTGGTCTCGGGCATCGCCTTCAACCTAGCCGCCCAGGGCCTGACGAGCTTCGTCTATAAGGTCACGGTCGTCCGCGGCATCCAGCTCATCGGCCCCGACACGCTCATGTCCTTGGCCGGAGCCGGAGCGGCGACCGGGTTCCTGGGCTCGGTTTCACCCATGACCTATCTCGCCGTGCTTGTAACCGGGATTGCTTGGGTGTTCCTCTTCCGCACCGGTCCCGGGCTCCTGTGGCGTTCTCTCGGTGACAGCGCCCGCGCTGCGCACGCCTCCGGACTCAACGTGCGCCGGGTCAGGGTGTTCGTCCTGGTCCTGAGTGGCGTCCTCTGCGCACTGGGCGGTGCTTCCCTCACGGTCGCCTGGGTAAGGAGCTTCACCGACAACATCACCATGGGCCGCGGCTTCATCGCCCTGGCTGCCGTGTACTTCGGGCGTTGGCATCCGTTGTTGGCCCTACTGTCGTGCCTACTCTTCGGTCTGGGTGAGGCCCTCGCGTTCCGCGCCCAGGCCTTGGGCAGCGGCATCAACCCCTTCTACCTCCTGATGCTCCCCTACGTTCTGACGCTGCTGGCGGTTTCTCTGATGGGGCGCGCCGTGGGCCCGAGAGAGGCAGGGAGGCCCTACACCGGGGGGTGATTGGCGGGGGTGATTGGCCCGGGCAGGTGACCCGGGCAGGGAGTCCGGAAGGTAGCGGACCGGCCCTCGGGCCGGGCCGGATTCGGACGTGGAGTGGACTGCTCGACATTCTGACTTCCGAGAACGGAGGCTGGAGCCGTGCGGAACATGCGACGCGTCTGGCGTGTGTTAGCCGTGTTGGTGGTCCTGGCCTTGGCGGCCACGGCCGTGGTCGGCTGCAAGAAGCCGGAGGCCGAGGCCAAAGTGAAGGTCGCGTTCCTGTACGCCATCGCCAACCCCGAACGGGCCGGCGGGTGGGACCGCGCCGACTGGCCGGGTATCACCTACCTACGGGACGAGCTGGGCTGGGAGGTGGCCATCGCCGAGAACGTCTCCTATGCCGACTCCTGGAACACGGCCAGGAACTTCGCCAATAACGGGTACGACATCATCGTCTTCCCGTCCAACGGGTTCCTGGACGCCTTCCTGCAAGTGGCCCCGGAGTTCCCGAACACTTGGTTTGTGATGACCTCTCTGACGGACAAGCTCCCCTCCTCGCCTAAAGCGGCGGCCTGGGTGCCGGACATGTACGCCTATGGTTGCGTGGTCGGCATGGTCGCGGCCAAGGCGAGTAAGACGGGGGTCATAGGCGTGTCCGGAGGCATGCCGATCCCGGTCTTGCAGCTCATGTACAGCGGCATCATCGAGGGAGCCAAGTACGTCAACCCCAACTGCAAGGTCATCGTGAACTGGGCGGGCGACTGGGTGGACATCCCTAAGCACCGGGAGCTCACGGCCCTGCAGATCCGGCAGGGCGCCGACGTGATTTTCACGGTCACCGGGCCGGCGACGACCGGTGTCTTTGAGGCTGCCGAGGCGGGTAACGCCAAGGTGATAGGGTACGCCGCCGACTGGTACAACGACGCACCTAAGGCCGTCCTGACCAGCGTCTTGGTCGACAAGAAGCGTATGTACGTGGACATGGCCAACCAGTTCAAGTCCGGCACCCTTGAGAAGAAGATCGTCATGTGCGGGCCGGAGTACTTCAGCATAGCCGACTTCCGCGGTAGCCTGCCGGACACGACGGTCAACGAGATCCGGGCCCTGTTCGAGGACTTCAAAGCCGGGAAGATAGTCATCCCCGTCGTGAACCACCCTGAGGTCGGACCGTGAGGTAAGGACTAGGCGCTGCCGCGCCGGGACCGGGACCGGTCCCGGCGCGGCAGCGCCGCGGAGGGAGGCGGAGACGTCTTGGCGGGGTCAGTATGCCGTGCCGCAGGAGAGGGCCTGCTAGGTGCCCGCTTGGAGGGTATCTGCAAGAACTTCGGTCCTCTGAGGGCCCTCGATGATGTCTCGGTCGACCTCACCGCCGGGGAGATCCGCGCCCTGGTGGGTGAAAACGGCGCAGGCAAGACCACTCTCATGAGTGTGCTCTACGGCATGCTGCGCCCCGACCGGGGTCGTGTCATCGTCGACGGGACGGAGGTCGGTCCCACCTGGTGCCCTCGGGAGGCCATGGCCCGAGGCATCGGCATGCTCCACCAACATTTCTCACTCGTTCCCACCCAGACCGTCCTCGAGAACATCCTCTTGCCTCAGCTCGGCTGGACGAGCCTGCGCCCGCAATGGCGCCGGCACCGTGCCGCAGTGAGCGAGCTCTGCGAGAGATACGGGTTTCACTTGCCGCTGGACGCCAGGCTGGAGACTCTGGCCGTCGGCCAACAGCAGCAGGTCGAGATTATGAAACTGCTCTACCAAGGGGCGCGCCTCTTAATCCTGGACGAGCCAACGAGCGTGCTAACCCCCCAACAGACCAGACGCCTGCTCGACCTGTTGCTCGTCCTCCGTGACCAAGGGCATACCGTCGTGCTCATAACCCACAAGCTGCCCGATGCTCTCGACGTGGCCGACCAGGTGACGGTCCTCCGTTCCGGTAGGGTTGTGGCTACCGTACGCGCCGGCGAGACAACCGGCGAGCAACTGGCCCGCCTGATGGTCAGCCGCGAGATGATGGCCGTGGTTCTAGGGCGGAGTACGGGGTGTGTGTCGCGACAGCTCGACGACTGCCGACCCGTCACCCTACGCGTGGAAGGGCTCAGTGTGCCCGGCGCCGGTGACCGGCCGGCCGTCGACGGGGTGACTCTCGAGGTGCGCCAGGGCGAGATCGTCGGCGTTGCGGGCGTGTCGGGGAACGGTCAACGCGAACTAGCCGAAGCCATCGTCGGGCTCCGACGCGGTCAGGGGCGCATCGTCCTGGCCGGGTTCGACGTGACCCGCCTCGACACTCACAAGCGTCTCGAGCTCGGCCTAAGGTTCATCCCGGAGGACCGGCACGCCCAGGCGATGTTCCCGGACCTCACGATACAAGACAATCTCGTCCTCGAGCGTCTGGGGAGACCGCCCCTCTCGCGGCGCGGTCTGGTCAGAGCAGCCGAATGCCGGCGGGCCGCGACCGCCGCGATGCGGGAGTTCGACGTACGGGCGCCCGGTCCGGAGGTGGCCATGAGCACCCTCTCGGGCGGGAACCAGCAGAAGGTCGTGCTGGCCCGCGCCTTGGCCGACGGGCCGAAGGTCATCATCGCCTGTCAGCCGACACGGGGACTGGACTTCGCCGCCACGGCCTATGTCCGGGAGCGGCTTCGGAGGGCGGCCGACACCGGGGTCGCGGTGCTGCTCATCTCGAGCGAACTCGAGGAGCTTTTAGCCCTCTCCGACCGCCTTATCGTCATGTATCAGGGCAGAGTCGCGGGTGAGTTCGACCAGGACGAATTCGACGTGGACAGGATCGGACTTCTCATGACCGGCCAGGGCCGGCCTTCCGACCCTGGGCCCGGGGCTGAAGGGTCGGATAGAGCTTGTCACAAGAACTGACGCAAGAACTGACGGTCTTGGGCATCTGCGGCAGTCCACGCGTCGGGAACAGTCACTACCTCCTTGAGGAGGCTCTCCAGGCCGCGGCGGCGGCGTGTCCCTCGGGCATGAGGGTGTTACGGTGGAGTGTCCGCGGTAAGAAGCTTGCACCCTGCCTGTCGTGCTTCCGTTGCGGGGAGCTGGCTGGGGAGTGTGTCATCCAAGACGGCTTCCAGGAAGGACGCGACCTCTGGCTCGAGGCCGATGTCGTCTTGTACTCCGTGCCCGTCTACCACATGGGCCTGCCCGGGCAGCTCAAGTGCTTCATAGACCGGCTGGGTAACAGTCTCTTCGCCCGCTACAGGTCTCTCTTCCCTCCCGGGGTGGACAGCCTGCCGCGACAACTGAAGGTTGTCGGCGCTATAGCCCAGGGCGTTCACCTCTGCTCGGGCCAGGAGCACACCCTGACCGACCTCATCAACCACGCGCTCCTGATGCAGTGCCTGCCAGTCACCGGCGACATGTGGGAGGCCTACATCGGAGCAGCCGGCTGGACCACCAACGACATCGACCGTGCGGCGCTGGTGCGGCAGCTCGAGGCCGGTGTGGACAGCGCCCGGCTCCTGGTCAAGGCCGCCCGCGACGTCGGACGCCGCGCGGTCGAGACGGCTCTCCTGGTCCGGGCCGGTACCCTGGCCTGCCGCGAGCGGCTTGCGGCCGACCCCGTCTACCGGCCGCTATTGGAACGGGTGGACCGGGCCGTCGCCCGAACGGAGGAGAGCGCCGGATGAGGAGCTCCCGTGAAGAGGTGGCCGCACGCGTGAGGGAGGGACGGCTCATCGCCATCCTGCGCCGCGTCCCGGAGGATTGCCTTGAAGACGTCGGTGCCCTGCTGGCCGAGGCCGGGGTTCTCCTTGCCGAAGTCACCTGGGACAGCCCCGGAGCTGCCGCTCTCCTCCGCCGTGCGGCCGACGTGACCGGGTGCCGGGTGGTCTGGGGGGCGGGGACAGTGACGACAGAGTCTCAGGTTGCCGAGGCCGCTGCCGCCGGAGCCGCCTTCATCGTCAGCCCGGCCCTCGTGCCGGGGGTCGTGGAGGCGACGCTACGGGCTGGTCTCTTCTCCGTGCCGGGAGTCCTCACACCGAGCGAGGTACTCGCCGCGCACGAGCTGGGGGCCGACCTCATGAAGGTCTTCCCGGCCGGTTCGCTCGGACCGCAGTACTTCGCCGAGCTACGCGGCCCGTTCCCGGACATCCCGCTGGCGGCGACCGGGGGGGTCACTCTGGCCAACGCGTCGGCCTTCCTCGCCGCAGGGGCCCAAGCGGTAGGGGTCGGAGGCGCCCTCCTCCCGCGTGACCTCATCGCGAGGCGGGACTGGGTCGGCTTGTTGGCGAGGGCCAAGGCGCTTGTGGAGGCGGTGAGGGGTTGACCGTCGGGGTCTGCCGTCACTGCGGGGAACCGCCCTGTGCCGAAGGGTGTGTCGCCGGTGCCATCACCGGCCCCGGACGGGACGGACGCGTGAGATTCGACCCGCGACGTTGCGTCGGTTGCCGGACATGCGAGTTGGAGTGTCTGTTCGGTGCGGTGACCTTCGTGAGACGACCCGACGGACGTTGGCAAGCGGTCCGCCCGCAAGACGGGGCGACCTTTGCGACCGGCGCCGGACTCGGGACCGCCGCGAAACGGAGGCGGCAGCGGGTCGAGCATGTCCACAGGGTCTTGAAGGGAGGGGGTCCGGACTGGTGAGGCGCCGCTACGTCATCGTCGGGGCCGGGGCCGCCGGACTGGCGGCCGCTGAGCGACTTGCCCGCCTGGACCCCGGGTCTTCGGTCATCTTGCTGACCCAGGAGACGGTGGCCCCCTACTCCCGTCCGCTCCTCACCGACTACCTGGCTGGGGTTGCTACCACGGGGGATTTGGCCCTACCGCCTGACCGCACTTGGGGGCTCCCCGGGGTGACGCTCCGCCGAGGGGCGAGGGTGGAGGCCGTCGAGCCGGCCCAGGGCCGGGTTGTCCTGGCCAGCGGCGAGAGGGTGGACTACGACGCTCTCTTGGTGGCGACGGGCGCCGACCCGGCCGTCCCGCCCGCCCTCACCGGCCACCCGAGGGTCACGCCGTTCCGGTCGCTTGCCGACGCCCGCAGGGTCCGCCGGGCTACGGCGAGCGGGCGGCGTGTGGTGGTACTCGGGGCCGGGGTCCTCGGTATCAAGGTGACCACGGCCCTGGTCAAGGCCGGCGCCCGGGGCATCGTGCTCCTGGAGGCCCGGGCCCGGCCGCTGGTGGGGGTGGTCGACGCGGAGGGGGCCGTCCTCGCTGCGCGCCGGCTAGCCCAGGGCGGGGTCGACCTCCGTTGCGGCGTCACGGTGGTGGCGGTGGAGGGCCCTAAGCGTCAGAAGAGCACCGGGGGCTGCGGAGAGATTTCCCTCCTTCTGTCTGACGGTGGCAAGCTGGCCGCCGACCTTGTGGTCGCCTGCACGGGGGTGGCCCCGGCCGTCAGGCTGTTGGCGGGGGTAGCGGCCACCAGGCGCGGGGTGACGGTCGACGAGACCATGAGAACCACCGCGGCGGGTATCTTCGCCGCCGGGGACCTGGTCGAGACTTTGGACCTAGTGACGGGCGAGTGGACTGTGGCGGCCACTTGGACCCACGCGAGGGTCCAAGGCCGGGTGGCCGCGTCAAACATGGCGGGTCGGCCGGCGACCTTCGCCGGTGTCATCCGGCGCAATGTGGTCGATGTCCTCGGGCTGGGTGTCGCTTCGATGGGGGTCGTGGACCCGCCGCCAGGCAGGGAGTGGTCGTCGGTCATTACGAGCCGGCGCGGGGGGTACCGCAAGTTGGTTTTCCGGAACGGCCTGCCCGCAGGTGCTCTGCTGGTGGGAGAGACGGATGCGGCCGGCCTCCTCCTGGCCGGTCTGATGAAAGGGAAGTGGGAGAGCGATGGACCGGGTGCTGACCTTCGAGCCGAGTCTGTGCACCGGGTGCCGGCAGTGTGAGATGGCCTGCTCCTTCGCCCACGAGGGTGTCTACTGGCCGGCTGCGTCGCGCCTGCGCTTGGTGCGCTTCGAGGAGCTGTGCGCGTCGTACCCCGTGGCCTGTGCTTACTGTGACGACGCGCCGTGCGAGGAGGTCTGTCCCACCGGGGCGATGGGCCGCGACCCGTCCACGGGTTACGCCCGCGTCCTGGAGTCCCGCTGTATCCGGTGCCGCGAGTGTGTAGCTGCGTGTCCCCTAGGAGCCGTAGACCTTCACCCCAAGACCGGTCACCCGACCCGGTGCGACCTTTGCGGCGGTGACCCGGCCTGCGTCAAGGTGTGCCTGGCCGGGGCCATCCGCTACGAGCCTGGTCCGAGGGCGGCGGCCCGCAAGCGGCGGGCTCGGGTGTCGGTACGTTCGGCGCTCGAGGGCGTCCCGGACGCGGAAGGAGCGTGACACTGTGTCCTGCATCAGCGGTCGCATCCTACACGTGGACCTTGAACGTCAAGTGTCCTGGACCGAGTCCGTCCCGCCCGAGTTGGTCGCTACCCACATAGGAGGGAGAGGGGTCAACGCTGCCTTACTCTGGAAGCTCCTCAAGCGCGGGACCGACCCGCTCGGCCCGGACAACCCGCTCATCTTCGGGACGGGCCTGCTCTCCGGGACGGCTGCCCCGAGCTCGGGCCGGACCACGGTGACCTGCCTCAGCCCCGCGACGGGGTGGTACCTCAAGACGAGCGGCGGTGGTCACTGGGGCGTCGAGCTGAAGTACGCCGGCTACGGCCACCTGGTCGTCCATGGGCGTTCACCGCACCCCGTCTACCTGTGGATCGAGGACGACCGGGTGGAGTTCCGACCGGCTCAGGACCTGTGGGGCCTCGACGTGCGCGCGACGGACCGAGCCGTGAAAGACGACCTTGGTGACGAGGACATCCAGGTGGCTTGTATCGGGCCGGCAGGGGAGAACCTCGTGAAGTTCGCCGCCGTCATGTTCTCCGTCTACAACGCGGCCGGGCGGGGCGGAGCCGGAGCGGTGATGGGGGCAAAGCGCCTGAAGGCGGTGGCGGTCAAGGGCGGGGGCTTCGTCGGAGTCGCCCAGCCCGCGCGGTTCGCCGAGGTGATAGACAGGTGCCGGGAGTCGCTCAGGCGCGACACGGGCTTCGACGGGCTTTCCCGTTACGGGACCTCCGGCAGCCTCGCGGTGGTGAACGAGCTCCGGGCGCTCGCCTCGTACAACTTCCGTAGGGGACACGTCGAGGACGTCAGCAATCTCACCGGTCAACACCTCTCTGCCGCGGGATACCTGCGGAGACGGGTGGCTTGCGCGAGCTGCATCATCGGTTGCCACCGGTACGCGGGGGTACGGAGCGGACCTTTCGCCGGCACCGAGAGCGGCGGCCCGGAGTACGAGTCGTTCGTCGCCCTCGGGTCGGGCTGTGGGCTCTTCGACACCGAGGCCATCCTCAAGGCCAACGAGCTTTGCAACATCTACGGGCTGGACACCATCTCCTGCGGCGGCGTCATCCAGTGGGCCATGGAGTGCGTGGAACGGGGCGTGCTCCGACCCGGAGACCTAGACGGGGTAGACCTGACCTGGGGGAACGGGACGGCTGTGGTCGAGATGGTCGGTCGCATCGCCCGTAGGGAGGGTCTGGGCGACATCCTGGCCGAAGGGGTGCGCCGGGCGGCAGAGAGAGTGGGGGGCGACTCCTACAAGTGGGCCGTGCAGGCGAAAGGTCTCGAGCAGTCGCGGGTGGACACACGGTCGGCCAAGGCCTACGCTCTGGCCTTCGCCGTCAACCCGCGCGGTCCGGACCATCTCATGACCGAGACCTTTGCGGAGTTCGGAGCCAGCCCGGAGGCGCGGGCCTTGATGACCCGTCTGACCGGGGACGAAGCGAAGATAGACCCGCTCTGTCCGGAGCGTCGTGGGGCGGTGGTCCGGTGGCACGAGGACTGCTACGCGGTAACCGACGGGCTGGGCTTCTGCGCCTTCACCACGACGGCCCTCTACGGCATTACCCCCGAGCTCATGGCCGAAGCCTACTCGGCCGCGACCGGGCGGGAGACGACGGCTGAGGAACTCCTGCGGGCGGGCCGCCGGGTCGTGACCTTGGAGAAGTGTATCAACGTCCGCGAGGGCGCAACCCGGGCCGACGATGTCCTGCCGTACAGGATGATGAACGAGCCGCTGGCGGACTGGGGAACGGCCGACGTCAGGAACTCCCAGGCCGAGCTCGACGCCATGTTGGACGAATACTACGACCTTCACGGTTGGGACCGGGAGACGAGCTGGCCCCGACGGGGGACCCTGGAGGCGCTCGGCCTGTCCGACGTGGCCTCGGAGCTGGCGGCCCTCGGTCGTGTGCCGGGGTAGGCTGCCGGCCGGACCAGTGGAACGGAGAGGATGCTATGTCCAGGCGCATCTTGGGACGCGCGGACCTAGAGCCCTTCCTTGAAGGGTTGGCCGTCTTCGGCACCGGCGGGGGCGGGAACCCCGGATGGGGACGGGTGATCATGGAGAACGACCTGGCGAGGGGCAGGACCTACGAGCTCGTCCCACCGGAGGAAGTACCGGACGAAGCCACGGTCGTCTCCGGCGGCTACATGGGGTCGGTCAAGGTGCTCGACGCGATGGGCGTCGAGCAGGTCGTGGAGGGCTGGGAGACCAGGTTCGAGCTCGAGGAGGCCTTCAAGCTCATGACCCAGGTCCTCGGCCGGAGGCCCGACTACCTCGTCCCGTTCGAGCTTGGCGGACTGAACACGCCCGTCATCCTATCGCTTGCAGCCCGGCTGGGATTGCCCGTAGTTGACGGCGACGCTCTGGGCCGAGCGGCACCCGAGACTCAGATGACCACCTTCCTCGCCTACGGCGTGGCACTGGAGCCCATGCCCCTGGTCGACCGGGCCGGTCATGCGGTCGTGGTCTGGGCCTCACCGGACCCGACCTACGCCGACGAGTTGGGACGCTGGGCCATCGGGCGTGGGGGAGGCACCGGGGCTAACAACCACTACGCGATGTCTGGTCGGAAGCTGAAGGAATGCGTGGTTCCCGGGACGTTGAGCCTGGCCTTGGATGCCGGTCGGGCCATCATCGAGGCACGCCGCAGGGGTCAGGACCCCGTGTCTGCCTTCGCGGCGTTCGCCGGCGGGACGGTCCTGATGCGTGGTCGGGTGCGCGCTCTGGTCGGGCAGGATGATGCTGGCCACTACCTGACCACGGTGACCATCGACGGGGAGGACCATGCCGGAACTGCTCGGTGCATGAAGGTGGTCATCAAGAATGAAACGATGGCCGCCTGGCTCGATGACCGGTTGGTCACCGTGCTGCCGGACCTTGTCTGCCTGCTCGACCCGTCGACGGGCCGAGGGCTGATGAGCGTCGAGCTCGAGCCTGGCGTCCCGGTGGCGGTGGTGGTGGTGCCTTGCCACCCGCGGTTGCGGCAGGCTATGCAGACGGAAGCCGGTTCCCGCGCCTTCGCGGGCGGACGCTACGGTCACCCTGAGGTGACTTACGTACCCCTGGAAGAATTGCTTCAGAGGGCTCTGGGTCCCGGGGGCTCGGGTGAGCCCGGAGGAGGTCGGGCGTCGGTATGAAGGTCACGGTGCGGGCCGTCGGAGGGCTCGGCGGGGCGGCTTGGCGCTGGCCGCGGACGTTCGACCTCCCCGACGGTGCACCTCTCGCCTGTCTCCTCTTGCGTCTGGATGAGCCTCTGCGGGCGGAGTTGGCGCAACCCAATGTCATCATCGTGGTGAACGGCCGGCGGGTCGACCTGCGCACCCAGGACCACCTGCTCCTTGCTGACGGTGACACGGTCGCCCTCGTCGCCGCCAGCGCGGGGGGTTAGGGGTCCTGGGGGCGTCGGAGAGGGTTTAACAGATGAGGGGGCGAGAAACCGTCGTGTTTGAAGTCGTCACCTGCGGGGAACCCATGGTCCTGTTCAGCCCGGGTGAGCCCGGACCGCTCCGGCATGTTTCCTCGTTCAGCCGGCACGTGGCCGGCGCGGAGCTCAATCTCAGCGTGGCGCTGTCCCGTCTGGGGGTCAAGGTCGGCTACGCCACGCGGGTCGGGGCCGACGAGTTCGGGCGCTGTGTGCTCGCGACAATGCGCGCCGAGGGTCTTGACACCCGCCTGGTCAGGATTGACCCCCATCGGCGCACGGGGGTCTACTTCAAGGAGTACGCCGGTCTGGGTGACCCGCGCGTCTACTACTACCGCGAGGGAAGTGCGGCCAGCATCCTCAGTCCCGACGACATCGACCAACAGGTTGTCGCATCAGCCAGGCTGGTACACCTCACGGGCATACTGCCCCTCCTTAGTGCCTCCTGCCGGGCGACAGCCGAGAAGATGGCTTCGCTGGCCCGCGCCTCGGGAGTGCCGTTGTCCTTCGACCCCAACGTCCGCCTCCGCCTGGTGTCCCGGGAGCGGGTGCCGGAGGTCATGGCCCCTTTTGTCGAGGCGGCCCAGATCCTGTTGCTGAACCAATCCGAGCTCGAGCTTGTCCTGGGTGAGACCGACCCTCTGGTGGCGGCGCGACGATTCCAAGGGTCTTCCCTGCGCCTCCTGGTGGTCAAGAAGGGCGCGGCCGGCGCGTTGGCGGTCGAGACGGACACACTCGCCCTGACCACTTGCGCGGCGTTCACTCCCCCTCGCTACGTGGACCCTGTCGGGGCCGGGGACGGGTTCGACGCCGGCTTCCTCTTCGGCTATCTCCGCGGCTGGTCGCTTCAGGACTCACTGCGGCTGGGTAACTACGTGGGTGCTATGGCCACCACGGTGGACGGAGATTACGAGGGGTATCCGACCTACCCCGAAATCGCCGCCGCCGGCCTGTTGCCTGCAGGGAAGGAGACCGAGAGGGGAGAGGAGGCGTGGCAGAGTGCCTGAGGTCGGCACACTGAGCAGGAGCCTGCGTCAGTCGGGCATCAGGGAGATTGTGCACCTTGCGGTCAAGGTGCCTGACGCCATCCGGTTGGAGATCGGCCAGCCCCACTTCGACACCCCGCCCCACATCATCGAAGCGGCGGCCCAGGCGGCCAGGGACGGCTACACCCGCTACACGGTCAACGCGGGCATACCCAGCCTGCGGGAGGTGGTGGCCGAGACGACCAACCTCCGCTACGGCACGGATTTCACCCCGGACAACGTCCAGGTCGCCGTCGGCGCGGTCGGGGCCATCTCGACGGCCATCCGCGCTCTGGTGGACCCAGGCGACGATGTCCTCTTGCCTGACCCCGGCTGGCCCAACTATGACATGATTGTGCGCTGCGCCGCAGCTTGTCCCAGGACCTATACCCTGGACGCGCGGACCGGGTTCCTGCCGGACCCTGCGGCCATAGCCCGGCTCATCGGCCCACGGACCAGGGTCGTCATCATTAACGCACCGTCCAACCCGCTGGGGACCGTGTTCCCACCGGAGCTGACCGAACGCCTCGTGGCGATGGCCCATGACCACGGCGTCTATCTCATCGCGGACGAGGTCTATGAGAGGTTCGTGTTCGACGGGCGACACGTTTCGGCGGCCTGCTTTGACACGGCCGGCCTGGTCGTGGCCGTCTCGGGGGTGTCCAAGACCTACGCGATGACCGGGTGGCGTCTTGGGTGGGCCCTCGCCTCGCAGGAGGTCATCCAACAAATGGCCAAGCTCCAGGAGGCCTACGTGTCCTGTGCCCCGAGCGTGTCCCAGAAAGCGGCCGAAGCGGCCCTCAGAGGGCCCCAGGACTGCGTGGCCGAAATGCACCGGTGCTACGCGGAGAACCTGCGCGTCGCTTGCGCCGCCCTAGACCGGGCCGGGTTTGATTACGTCAAACCGCAAGGCGCCTTCTATGTGTGGGTCAGGGTCGGCGCTCAGGACTCGTACGCGTACGCGCGTAGGCTCCTGCAGGAGCGAAAGGTGGCCGTCGCACCGGGCAGGACCTTTGGGGCTGCCGGCGAGGGGTTCGTGCGGCTCTCACTGGCGGCTCCGGCGGAGAGCATCCGCGAGGGTATCGAGCGCATGGCCGGCTTCACAGGATGAAGACCGCGTCGCCGGGCCATGTAGTAGTGGGTCCCATCCGGCTGCTGCAACTGGCTCGGGGACTAGGCTTCGGCCTGGTCCAGAAGAGGATTCTGCCGGTGTAACGAGGAACCAGCGCCGGCGGCCCAGGCCAGGGTGTTCACTGGCCGGCCGCTTCGAGTGACCCTCGTCGGCCCCATGGAGGCGCGCGGCAGTCCTAGCCCCATCGCTGGGAGGTCGCGAAAGGAGTAGGTCCATACGGCCAGACCGCGCCGCAGTCCGGCTGAGGTGGAGCAGGCCAAGGCGAGAATCCTCGACGCGGCCCTAGCCCTCTTCCGCAGGCTCGACTACGGCCAGGTTTCGATACGGAAGGTTGCCGCCAAGGCGGGCTGCTCGCCGGCGACAATCTACAACTACTACCCGAGCAAGGACGCCCTCTACCTCGATGTGCTCAAGTCCGGTTTCGAAATCCTCCTGGCCTCTTTCAGGGCCGGCGCCGACCTGAACCGGCCCCTGGAGTCCATACGGGAGCTGGCCCGACGCCTCTGGCGTTTCAGCCTGGACTACCCCGCCTATTACGACCTGATGTTCACCCTACCCGTCCCGAAGTACCTCGACTACGTGGGAACCGACATGGAGCGGGCGGCCGCGGAAGAGAAGGCCGTAGCCGTGGCCAACCTGGACCTTGCCCAGAGCCTGGTTGAGGCCGCCGTAGCCAAGGGCGAGCTCGCCCCTACCCTCGATCCTCGAGCTGCAGCGCTGCTCCTTATGTCGGCCGCCCACGGCGTCATCTCGCTCCACCGTTCCGGCGTGATGGCCGAGATTGACGCCGCGGGCGAGGAGACCTACCTCTCGGTCGTGGAGGGGCTTCTGACCGCCCTCGCTGCCCGCTAGCCCGGCCGCCCGGGCGCGGAAGCCGCCTCGCGCGGTCGGACGGTATCGTGGCGACATGCCCCGCCCATGGAGGATTCCCCGCCCAGCCAACGAAGGGTTAGGTGAACAGCGTTCACCTAACCTCCCTCCTCGCATATGCTGCTGGTGAACACTTGTCGGCCGACACACAGCCGCGCCGTATCTCGTTCGCCTCCTCGAGGAGGTCGGATGCAATGGGAGCACAGGCCCCCGTCGCCAAGCCCCGTCTCACCGCGGAGTCCGTCGTGACCTTTGCGAAGTCCAGCTTCGTCCTTGGCCTGATGGCCATCGGCCTGAGATTCCGCCCCGGTCTGCGGGACCACCTTTTCGATTGGGGCCCGGACGGCGTTCTCGGCGACTTCCGGGCGGTCTTCCGTTTCAGGGACCGGGCCGGGCTCGCGCAGGTCTGGGCCGTCTTCGGGGACGGTAGGATGAAGGTCTCGGGTCGCGAGCCCCGAGGTCCGGGTCTGACTCCCCGGGCCGCCGATGTGACCGTGACCTTCCGTGACCTTGGCATGATGCGCCGGTTCTTCAGCCTGGGGGACCCTCCAGACCTGCTCGTGGCCATGCTCAAGGGCGACATCGTCGTAGAGGGAAATCTCAGCTACCTGGGGAGGTTCGGCCACCTTTCCCGACTGGCCGCCGGCCGCAAGCTCCGATGTGCAGCCGCCGGCCGCCAGCCCCGGGCCTCAGCGGGCCTCGGGCCAACGGCGGCAGGACCCGGTGGCGGGTCTCCGCCGGGCGCGCCGGCGACCGCCGCTCGCGACCCCTGGGCCCGGCGCGAGGCCATGCGCTCCGGCAGAAGCCGTTGCCCGCCCACGGACAAGGTGCGCTACCTCGCCGATGTCTGCCTCAGCGACTACTCCTTGGCCCACTTCCCCCGGTTGAAGGCCGCGCGGGAAAGGCTTTTCGAGGCCAGGGCAGAGATCTGCCCGGAGCGCCCGAACCTCATCACCGACTACTACCTCGAGCACGGGTTCGAGACCGGTCCGGACGGGCGCGATCGCCACCCGGCCCTGCGGCAGGCGGAGGCCCTCGCCTACCTCCTGGAACGCCGACGCCCCATCGTGCGCGAGGACGACATCCTCGCCGGGACGACGACCTCCAAGGAAGTCGGGGTCGTTGTCTATCCGGAGTTCCACGGCACGGCCATCTGGTCCGAGCTGACCACCGTGGCCGCCCGCGACCTCAACCCGTACCTCATCGACCCCGAGACGGCGGACATCCTCGACCGCAAGGTCTTCCCGTACTGGTCCGAGCGGAACGTCCGGGAGTGGTCGCGCCGGGTCAACGGCAACCCCGAGTGCCAGCGCCTCGACGAGCGCTGGGCCCTTTACTTCATGTGGAAGACGGCTGCCCTCTCCCACACCATTCCCGACTTCTCCCTCGTCCTGCGGCGGGGGCTGGCCGACCTTACCCGCGAGGCACGGGAGAAGGAAGAGGCTTCGGCCCGCCTCGGCTCCGGGGAGTCCGGTCACCCCGGCCCCTCCGGTCACCCCGACGCGTCCGACCGGGCTACGTACTACCGGGCCATGCGGGTAGCCCTCGAAGGGGTCTTGACCTACGCCCGCCACCTCGCCGAAGAGGCCGAGCGGATGGCTGCCGAACTGCCGGACGAGAGGGCCGCGCGCCGCACGGAACTTCACGAACTCGCCCGTATCTGTCGGAAGGTACCCGCCCAACCTGCCGAGACCCTCCACGAAGCCGTCCAGGCCGTCTGGACGGTCTGGGTGGCCTTGCATATGGAGAACTCCAACGCTGGTTTGTCGCTGGGCCGGCTGGACCAGGTCTTGCAGCCTTACTTCGCCGCCGACGCCGAGCGGGCCCTGGCCGAGGTCGCCAAGCGCTTCTCCGGGACCGGCGGCGGCACCGGCGAGGAGGCCGCGCGGGTCGAGACCGGCCCCGATTTGGAGGCCGCGCGGGTCGAGGCCCTGCGTGCCGTGACCGAGCGGGCCATCGAACTGGTCGGCTGGCTGTTCCTCAAGTGCGCCGACCACCTACCTCTCGTCCCCAGCATCGGGAACCTCCTCTTCGCCGGGAGCTCCTCCGACCAGGCCCTGACGGTGGGGGGCGTCGACAACTCCGGTGAGACCGCCGTGTGTGACATGACCTACGTCATCCTGAAGGTCACCGAGCTCCTCGGGCTGCGCGACCCCAACGTGAACGCCCGCTTCTGCCCAGGCGTGAACTCGGGTGAGTACCTCCGGCGCCTTTGCGAGGTCAACCTCATCACGGCGGCTACTCCCTCGCTGCACAACGACAACGCCGTCATCAAAGCCCTGGTGAACCAGGGCTTCACCGTCGAGCACGCCCGTGACTGGGCGGCCACCGGATGCGTAGAGCCCACCAGTGTCGGACGCCATTTCGGCCACACGAACTGCATGCTCCTCAACCTGGTGGCTCCGCTGGAGATGGCCCTCTACGACGGGTTCCACCCCTTGGTAGGGGCCCGGGTAGGCCCCTCCACCGGGGACCCGGCCGCCGGGGCGTTCCCGACCTTCGACAGTTTCAAGGAGGCCTATAAGACCCACCTGAGGTACCTTGTCGAGAAGTCAATCGAGTACAACAATCAGTTGGGTCGTGCCCACCAATACCTCCACCCCACCCCTCTTCTCTCGTGCCTTATCGAAGGGCCGATGGAGAAGGGGCGGGACCTGACCGCCGGCGCGGCGACCTACAACTCCTCGGGCGCGGCCCTCGTGGCCCTGACCGACGTGGTGGACAGCCTCATGACCGTGAAGGACCTGGTCTACGAGAGACGGCTCGTCGACTGGCCGACCCTCCTGGAGGCCCTCCGCGCCGACTTCCGGGGTTTCGAGCCACTCCACGCCACCATCATGACCAAGGTGCCCAAGTTCGGGCAGGACGCCGAGGAACCGCGTGCCCTGGCTCAGGAGCTCATCGACTTCATCTACGAGGTCTACCAGTCGCACGTGAACTACCGGGGAGGCCGGTACACGACGGGGTTCTGGAGCATGTCGAACCACGTCATCTTCGGCGTCCTATCCGGTGCCCTCCCGAGCGGCAGGCGCAAAGGGTTGCCCTTCACCCCGGGCATCACCCCGGCCCCCGGGGTGACTGACCAGCTCCTGCCGGCCATCCGCACAATCGCGGCCCTGGACCCTCTGAAGATGCCGAACAACATCGCCTTCAACGTGAAGCTGGTCCCGGGCCCCGGCGACAGTCACCAGAAGACCCTCGACCAGTTCACGGCCTACGTGAGAACCTACTTCGAGCTCGGCGGGATGCAGATGCAGTTCAACGTGGTCTCGACCAAGACGCTTCGGGAGGCGATGGAGAACCCCGATGCGTACCGGTGGCTCCTCGTCCGGATATCCGGGTACAACGCCTACTTCGTCGACCTCAACCGGGATATGCAGCTCGAGCTCATCGCGAGGACGGAGTTTGGGACCTGATAGCGCCGACGCGGATGGGGGCACGGCCTTGATAGCGGCGGGTGCGGGAGGGGCCCCGGCCACGAGGAGGCTAAGCTCCGCCCGCAGGGTCTCGGGTAGCGAGCGCCGCCGTCCCCTCATCGCCGAGGTCAAGCGGAACTCCCTCGACGACGGACCCGGTGTCCGGACCACCATCTTCTTCAAGGGTTGCCCCCTTCGGTGCGTGTGGTGTCACAACCCGGAGACCAAGGACCCCGGGCCCGAGATCATGCGGGCCGAGGGTGAGTGCCTCCGCTGCGGGGCCTGCGTGGAGGTCTGCCCCAGCGGGGCCACGCGGTGGCCCGGTAAGGGGCCGCCCTTCTCTCCCTTCGGGGGCGGGGGTCCCCCGCCGCATACCCGGCCGGACAGGTTGTCGACGGCCCAGGCGGGTCGGCCCGCTCCGCCCGCCCCGGTGCGCGAGCCAGACCTCTGCCTGGGGTGCGGCCGTTGCGTCCGAGCCTGCCCGGGACGGGGTGTGAGGCTCGTCGGCACTTACTACGACCCCGAGGAACTGGCCGCCATGGCCGCCCTCGACCTACCCTTCTACCGGAACTCGGGCGGCGGGGTCACCCTGTCGGGGGGCGAGCCGACCCTCTACCCCCGCTACGCGGAGAGCCTCCTCCTCGCCCTTGAGAAGCGCGGCGTCCCGGTCCTCCTCGAGACCTCCGGCTACTTCGCCTGGGACGTCTTCCGGCAGCGTCTCCTCCCCCACCTCGAGGCCGTGTACTTCGACCTCAAGCTTGCCGACCCCCAAGCACACCACCGGTACACCGGCAGGGACAACCGGGTGATCCTCGCCAATCTGGTGCGGCTGGCGAAGAGGGTGCGGGACGGGGAAGCTCGTCCGGAAGTGTTGGTAAGGGTGCCCCTCGTGCCTGGGATAACCGCTACGCCCACTAACCTCGAGGCCACCGCCGGGCTGCTCCGGCGGCTGGGCATGGAGCGCGTGGCCCTCCTTCCCTACAACCCGCTCTGGCTCTCCAAAGCGGACGGGCTGGGCCACCGCCCTACGTACCGGCACGCCGAATGGATGTCCCCGGACGAGATCCAGAGGTGCCGGGAAGCGTTCAGCGGGTTCGAACTGGTCGACTGACTCCCACCCTGCCTGGCGTCCGTGCCGACCCGCGCCAAGGGTCCCGGGGGCCGGGCGTAGAACCCTTCTCCGTGAGAGGTGGCGCCCATGCCTAAAGACCCGAAGTGCAGCCTCAACAAGAACACCGCGCAATGTTCCTGCACCTACGAACCGTGTCCCCGCAAGGGCAAGTGCTGCGAGTGCCTCCGCTACCACCGGCTGAGAGGCGAGCTCCCCGGGTGCCTCTTCCCGCCGGAGGTCGAACGGACCTACGACCGTTCGGTGGCGGCGTTCCTCGAGGCCGCAGCGTCCCGCAAGGCCCACGGGAGGGCGTAGACCTTGGCCTCCTACCGGCCGCCCCTCCGCGGGGTGGTCTTCGACCTCGGCTGGTGGTCCTGGCCGCCTGGCGTCTCCCCGCGGCCTGGGTGTCTCAGGAGGAACGGGAGCGGCGCACGCGCCGCGCACGGCTCCGGGGCCGAGGGGTTGTAGCCGACACCCTTTCCGCTTACGATTGGCTCGTGGACACACGCAGACTCTCAGCCCGGAGGCCCGGCCGTTGAGGTCGGAGTCCCTTCCCGTGCCGCTCCTCATCGTCGGCGGCGGGGCTGCCGGGCTCCTGGCGGCTATCGCTGCCGGAAGGAGCGGGCGTCCCGCCGTCCTGCTCGAGCGGAACCGCAGAGTGGGGGCCAGGCTCCTGCTCAGCGGGGGCGGCCGGTGTAACCTCACCCACATGGGCGACGCGGACCACCTGGTCCGGGCCTTCGGCCGACGCGGCCGGTTCCTCTACGGAGCCTTCTCGCGCTTCGGCAGCGACGACATCCGCGCCCTGCTCGCCGCGGAGGGGGTCCCCACCAAGGCCGACGAGGAGGGCCGGGTCTTCCCGGCCGACGACCGGGCCCGGTCGGTGGTCCGGGCCCTGGAGAGGGCGGCCCGGAGGGTCGGGACGGCCATCGTCCTGGGTGTGCGGGTGGTGAGCGTCGACCGGGTCGCCCGCGACCGCGGCCTCGTCGTCACCGCGTCCGACGGCCGACGCTGGCGGTCGGACCGGGTCATCCTCGCCACCGGCGGGGCCTCCTACCCTGCGGTGGGGACCACGGGGGACGGGTACCGCTGGCTCCGGGCCCTGGGCCACACCATCGAACCGCTCCGCCCCGCCCTGGTGCCGCTCGAGACCGAGGAGACCTGGCCCGCCCGGGTCCAAGGCGTGGCCCTGCGCGGGGTGGAGGTATCCGTCTACGCGGGCGACCGGGTCGGGGCTCGGCGGTGCGGCGACGTCCTCTTCACCCATTTCGGCCTCTCGGGACCGGCCGTGCTCGACGTCTCACATGAGGCGGTCGTCGCCCTGGGCGTCAGGCGGGAGGACGGCGGGACACGGGGTGCCGCTGCCGGCCCGACGGACTGCGGCCGCGTCGTCCTCGGCATCAGGCTGGACCCGGAGGCCGCGCCGGAGGCCTGGCGGGAGCGTCTGGACGCCAGCATCCGGGAGAGCCCGCGGCGACTCATCAAGAACGTCCTCGGGTCCTGGTGGCCGCAGTCGCTGGCCGAGGTGCTGTGCGCTGAGGCGGGCGTTGACCCGGACACCCAGGCCGGGCAGGTGCCGCGGGAGGCGCGGGAGCGCCTGGCGGCGCAGCTAAGCGAGCTGCGCCTCTCGGTCAAGGGCGCGAGGCCCCTTGTGGAGGCCACCGTGACGGCCGGCGGGGTCAGCCTAAGGGAAGTGGACCCGCGGACGATGGCCTCCCGCCTGGTCCCCGGGCTTCACATAACCGGAGAGCTCCTGGATGTGGACGGCCCGACCGGCGGCTACAACCTCCAGGCCGCCTTCAGCACCGGCTGGGTCGCCGGGACCGCGGCAGCCGCTTAGGGCCCCCCGCCCCGGACACCGCTCCTCCGCCTCGGATACTCCCCTTGCGCCCGTGACACCCTAGCTACCGCCAACCCACCCGAGCGGGGGCGCTCTCGGTGTACTTCGGGCAGCTCCTCTATCTGGTTCAGTTCTTCTTCGCGGTCATCATCGGCATCTACTTCTGGACGCTCCTCCGTAACCAGCAGGGGAGTCGGGTGGCCGTGGACCGGGAGTCGCGCAAGGAGCTCGAGAAGCTGCAGAAGCTCCGCGAAATCTCCCTCACCGAACCCCTCTCGGAGAAGACGCGCCCGACCACCTTCGACGAGATCATCGGCCAGCAGGAGGGGCTGAAGGCCCTCCGCGCCGCGCTCTGCGGGGCCAACCCGCAGCACGTCATCATCTACGGCCCACCCGGGGTCGGGAAGACCGCGGCGGCCCGCTTGGTCCTGGAAGAGGCCAAGGCCAACCCCATCTCGCCGTTCAAGGAGGCGGCGAAGTTCGTCGAGATAGACGCCACGACGGCCCGCTTCGACGAGCGCGGCATCGCCGACCCGCTCATCGGCTCGGTCCACGACCCCATCTACCAGGGTGCCGGGCCGCTGGGACTCGCCGGCATCCCGCAGCCCAAGCCCGGTGCCGTGACCAAGGCCCACGGCGGCATCCTGTTCATCGACGAGATAGGGGAGCTCCACCCTATCCAGATGAACAAGCTCCTCAAGGTCCTCGAGGACCGGAAGGTCTTCCTCGACAGCGCCTATTACAGCTCCGAGGACCAGAACATCCCCCGCCACATCCACGACATCTTCCAGAACGGGCTGCCGGCCGATTTCCGCCTCGTCGGGGCCACCACCCGACTCCCGCAGGACATCTCTCCGGCCATCCGGTCGCGGTGCGTGGAGGTCTTCTTCCGCGCCCTGACCCCGGACGAGGTAGCGCTCATCGCCCGTAACGCCGCCCGGAAGATAGACTTCGCGCTGGACGAGCGGGCCGTGGACGTGGTCAAGAAGTACGCCACCAACGGCCGCGAAGCGGTTAACATAATCCAGATAGCCGCCGGCATCGCTCAGAACGACGGCCGCCGTCGCATCGGGGTGGAGGACGTCGAGTGGGTCGTCTCCTCGGGGCAGTACAGCCCGCGTCCGGAGCGCAAGATGCCCGACCGCCCGCAGGTGGGTCTGGCCATGGGCCTGGCCGTATACGGGCCGAACATGGCCATGGTCATCGAGATAGAGGTGGCCACGGTCCCGGCCGCCCCGGGGAAAGGTCAGGTCGTCGTCACCGGCGTCATCGAGGAGGAGGAGATGGGCGGGACGGCCCACCGCGTCCGCCGGAAGTCCATGGCCAAGGGGTCGGTGGAGAACGTTATCACCGTCCTGCGTCGCTACCTGGGCGTGGACCCCCGCGACTACGACATCCACGTGAACTTCCCGGGCGGGGTCCCCATCGACGGTCCCTCCGCCGGGGTAGCGGTGGCCACGGCCATCTACTCGGCCCTGACCCGGGTACCGGTCAACCCGAAGGTGGCCATGACCGGCGAGCTCTCCGTGCGCGGCCAGGTGAAGCCGGTCGGGGGAGTGGTGCCGAAGATCGAGGCCGCCCGCTGGGCCGGAGCCGAGACGGTGCTCATCCCCAAGGAGAACTGGCAGGAGATGATGCGGGAGGAGACCGGCATCCGTATCGTCCCGGTCGAGAACCTGGCCGAGGTGCTGAAGCTCGCGCTCATGCTGGGCGAGGAGGCATCCGGTGACGAGGTCCGCGCCACCCCCGAGGTCAGCGTGCCGGAAGAGGTGGCCGCGGTCGCGGCGCCGGCCGTCTCGGTAGCGGGGGCAGCGGACACAGCTCCCCCCACCGAAGGCCAGGGCACCGCGCTCTAGCCCCGTGGCCCCCTCGGCTTTTTCTCACGACTCACGACGACGCCTGAGATAGGCACGCACGCGCTTCCGCAGGGAGTACAGCCCGCTCTTCTCCAACCTCTCCCGCCAGGACGCCGCCACCGCCGGGTCGTAGACCTCCCAGGAGACAAGGCGCTCGAGAGGCAGCCGGGGCGGGGGCGGCGGGGTCTCGGCCGGCCAACCCATCGTGACCAGTCCCACGACCTCCAGGTGCGCCGGGACTCCGAGCGGCCCACGCACCTGTCCCTGCTCGAAGCCCCCGACCCAGCACGCCCCCAGGCCCAGGGCGTGGGCCTGGAGCAGGAGGTTCATCCCCGCCAGGGCGCAATCGACCACGTAGTAACGGTTGCCGCGGGGGTCGCCGACCACGGCCACCACCACCGGAGCCTGGGCGAGGTGCTTCCACCCGATGAAGCCCAGCACCCGGGCTCGCGCGGCCAGCTCGGAACGCCGCCCGGGGTCGCGGACCACTACGAAGTGCCAGGGCTGCGAGTTCACGGCGCTCGGCGCCCAGCGGGCCGCCTCCAGTACCCGGAGGACGAGCTCCTCCGGGACCGGGTCGGGCCGGTAGCGTCTGATGCTGCGCCTCGTGCGGGCCAGCTCGAGGAAATCCAGGCCCCGGCCTTCTTCTTCTCCCGCCACCTTCCTTCACCGCCTCCGTCTAGCCGGGTCGGTCCTGCCGGGGAGAGGGCCCACCAATTCCCGCCCGCCGCGGGCAGGGCTCGGACCGGCCCGCCAAGGAATTGCTCGTTCCCGGAGCGAATAGGCGTCTAGCGAACCGCACGGGCTTGTCCTGAGAGGCCATTACCGGCGCAGGTCACTCGCCTCGTCTCCGCGGAACTATCGAAACAACGGACAAGAGAAGAGGGAGGTCCCATGGGACGCCGGGGTCCGGCCACCCGCGAGCTGCCGCTCTTACCTCTCCGCGGGATGCTCGTCTTCCCCCACATGACCGTGCACCTCGAGGTAGGCCGCGAGAAGTCGCTCGCCGCCGTCAACGAGGCGATGCTCCGCGACCATCTCATCGTTCTCGCCACCCAGAAGGACACCTCCGTCGAGCAACCGACTCCGGAAGACGTCCACGAGGTCGGCACCTTGGCCGAGGTCAGGCAGCTCGTGAAGCTCTCCAGCGGTACCTACCGCGTGTTGGTCGCCGGCCTCGGGCGTTGCCGGGTCCTCGAGTACGTCCTCACCGAGCCCTACTTCCGCGTGCGTGCCGAAGACCTCGAGGAGGTCGAGGAGCGCTCCCCGGAGCTCGAGGCGCTCGTCCGCGCCGTGAGCCAACAGCTCGACCGGTTCGTGAAGCTCAGCCGCCGCATCCCCGTCGAGGCGGTGGCGGCCGTCAACGAGGAGACCGAGCCGGGGCGGTTCGCCGACATCCTCGCCGCGCAGCTCCACCTGGTCCTGAAGATGGAGGACAAGCAGGCCCTCCTCGAGCGGCACCTCGTCCGGGAGCGCCTCTTGCTCCTCGGCGAGATACTGAACCGGGAAATCGAGATCGTCGAGCTGGAGCGGAAGATAAACCTCAGGGTCCGCAAGCAGATGGAGAAGACCCAGAAGGAGTACTACCTCCGCGAGCAGCTCAAAGCCATCCACCAAGAACTCGGTGAGAAGGAAGACCGGCTCTCGGAGGTGGAGGAGTACCGCGAGAAGCTCCGCTCGACGGAGCTCCCGCCGGTGGTCCGCGAGAAAGCCGAGAAGGAGGTAGACCGGCTGGAGAAGATGCCGCCCATGGCCGCGGAGGCCGTCGTGGTCCGGACCTACCTCGACTGGGTCTTCGGCCTGCCGTGGTGCGTCGAGACCACCGACCGTCTGGACGTGGCCGCGGCCGCGCGCATCCTCGACGAGGACCATTACGGCCTGGAGAAGGTCAAGGAGCGCATCCTCGAGTATCTGGCCATCCGCCAGCTCGCCCAGAGCATGAGGGGACCCATCCTTTGCCTGGTCGGGCCCCCGGGGACCGGGAAGACCTCGCTGGCCAAGTCCATCGCGCGGGCTCTGGACCGCAAGTTCGTGCGCATCTCCCTGGGCGGTGTCCGGGACGAGGCCGAGATCCGCGGTCACCGGCGGACATACGTCGGCGCCCTCCCCGGCCGCATCATCCAGGGGATGAAGACCGCCGGCTCGAAGAACCCGGTCTTCCTGATGGACGAGGTGGACAAGCTCACCAGCGACTTCCGCGGCGACCCCGCGGCCGCGCTGCTCGAGGTCCTGGATCCCGAGCAGAACCACGCCTTCAGCGACCACTATCTCGAGCTGCCCTTCGACCTGTCGAAGGTGCTCTTCATCACCACGGCCAACACCACCTACACCATCCCGCGGGCCCTGCTCGACCGGATGGAGACCATCCACCTCTCCGGGTACACCGAGCCGGAGAAGCTGCACATCGCCCAGGGGTTCCTCCTGCCGAGGATCCTTAAGGAGCACGGCCTCGTGCCGGGCGACCTCGAGGTGTCCGAGAACGCCGTGCGGCGGGTCATCCAGCGCTACACGAGGGAGGCTGGCGTGCGCAACCTCGAGCGTGAGCTGTCCACGGTGGCCCGCAAGGTCGCCCGGGAGATCGTCGAGGGGCGGAAGCCACCGGTCAAGGTCTCGGCCCAGAACCTGCACCACTACTTGGGCGCACCGCGCTACCGGGTCGGCATGGCGGAAGAGAAGGACCAGGTAGGCGTGGCTACCGGCGTGGCCGTCACCGACGCCGGCGGGGACGTGATGCCGGTGGAGGTCTCGGTGATGCCCGGCAAGGGCAGCCTCATCCTGACCGGCAAGCTCGGCGAAGTGATGCGAGAGTCGGCCCAGGCCGCCCTGAGCTACATAAGGTCGCGGGCCAAGACCCTCGGGCTTCCGGCGGACTTCCACGAGCGCTGCGACGTCCACGTCCACATCCCCGAAGGGGCCTTGCCCAAGGAGGGGCCGTCGGCGGGCATCGCCATGGCCACGGCGGTCGTCTCGGCCCTCTGCGGACGTCCGGTGCGCCACGACGTCGCCCTCACCGGCGAGATAACCCTCCGCGGGCGGGTCCTGCCGGTCGGCGGGGTGAAGGAGAAGGTCCTCGGCGCCCACCGCGCCGGGGTGACGACGGTCGTCCTGCCCCGGGAGAACGAGAAGGACCTCGAGGAGGTGCCGGCGGAGGTCCGGCGCCGGATGACCTTCGTCCTCGTCGAGCACATGGACGAGGTCCTGGCTGCGGCCCTGGCAGGTCAGGTGGAGCGCTTGGCCGGCGACGCGCTGCCCGCCGAGGCGGCCGTCGCGGCCACCGCGGCCTTGCCGCCGGTGCCCCCGGCCGAGCTTCCGGCCGGGGAGCTGCCTGCCGCCGGGCTCCCCGCGGGCGAACTGCCACCGGCATCCTGAGCCCGACCGTCGCCGGCCGCCTTAAGACCCTGTATCCGGACCACGGCGACACCGGCCAGGGTTGCCAGACCGCCCCAGACCTGGAGCCGCGAGAAGCGTTCTCCCAGGAGGAGGTAAGCCGTCACGGCCGCCATCGGGAGTTCCAGAGTCAAGATGAGGTTCACCACGCTGGATGGGAGACGGGCATGACTCACGTTGTAAAGGCCGAACCCGACCACGGTGGGCCCCGCTCCGAGGACCAGGAGGACCCCCAGCCTCCCCACGCCCGGCCGAGCCAGAAGATATCGGCCGGCTCGGGGGCGGCTCCCGGCAGGACCCCACCCCCTACGAGATTGGCGAGGAGCAGAAGCCGCCGAGACTGAGCAGCACGGCCACGACTTTCGCCCATCCCAGGGGCTCGCCCAGCAGCCACCACCCCAGCACGACCGAGAACCCCGCCGAGCAGTAGACCAGGACCGTGGCCACCGCCGCCCCGTTGAGGGCGACCGATACCGTCCACAGACTGTTGAAAGCGGCGAGGACCAGCCCGTAGGCGGCCGAGAAGAGCCGGTGGGACCGGTCCACCCGGAGATAGGCCGGGTGGTACAGCCCCAGGACCAGTGCCAGGCTCACCACCACGAACACATCCCGCCACAGGGCCAGCACCAGAGCGGGCAGGTGATAGGTCTGGGTGAGGTGCCGGATGAGGATACCCGTGGTCGAGAGGACTGCGGCGCTTCCCAGCGCCGCCAGGAAACCCTGCCCCGGCGAGCCCGTCGCGGCCGTCATGAGTCTGCCCCCCATAGCGTCCGACTGCGACGATGATGGGGGACGATTTGGACGGTCGGTAGAGCCAGTCTTGGGCGATTCCCATCCGGCCAGTCAACGGGTGGGCCAGCGGCGGACCGACTCCAAGGCTGCCGCCAGGCGCTCGATACCGACCGTGATGGCTTGCTCGTCGAGTCCGGATATCGACAGCCGCAGGCACGGCCCGGACGGTTCGCCCGGGAAGAAGTCCTCTCCGGGAGCGGCGCGCACGTTGTGCTCGGCCAGCACGTGGCCCAGGTCTACCGGGAGACCTGGGGGCAGCCTGAGCCTCAGCCAGATGAGGTAGCCCCCGCTCGGCTCGGGCCAGGTGACCCATTCGGGGGGCATCCAGTGGCGCAGGGCTTGCAGGGCCGTCCGCATCCTCCGGCGGAAGACCCGGTGCATCCGGCTGACGCGGGCCTCGTAGTGCCCGTTCCGGCATTATTCCTCCATGGCTGCCTGCAAGACCAGGTTGGGGGAGAGCTCGCTGTACCGGCGGATGGCGACGAGGTGCTCGACGCACCTGCGCTCGGCGACCACCCATCCGATGCGCACACCGGGGAACAGGACCTTCGAGAAGGTACCGGAGTAGATGACCGTATGCCGGTGGTCCATCGCCTTTAAAGGCAGGACCGCGCGTCCGAAGTACTTCATCTCCTCGTCGAAGGAGTCCTCGAAGACGGGCACACGGCGGTCCATGCACAGTCCCAGCAGCCTCTCCCGGTACGCTTGGCCGGTGCTGATGCCGGTCGGGTTCTGGAAGCTGGGCATCGTGTACACCAGGACCGGCGACTCGCGCTGCAAGACTTCGCCGAGCCGGTCGAGGTCCATACCGTCGTCGGCGACGGGTACCCCCACGGGCCGGAGCCCGTGGAACCGCATGAGTGGCGGCGCCATGTCATAGGTGGGGGATTCGATGGCCACCGCCCGTCCCGGCCGGGCCAGCATCCGCAGGACCAGGTCGAGGGCCTGCTGGCAACCGCTCGTCAAGACGATTTCGTCGGCCGTGGCGGCGATGCCGTGAGCGGCCAGGAGGTGTGCTATCCACTCGCGCAGGGGGCGGTAGCCGGCGCTGTCTCCGTAGCTCAGGAGTTCACCGGGCTTCTGCCGCAGGACGCGGCTCAGGCATGACCGGAAGGCGTCGGCCGGGAACAGGCGTTGGTCCACGTCCAACCGGCTGAAGTCGATGACATCCTGCGGGGCCGGAACCGTACGGTCCGGGTGGGTCCGGCGCAGAGCGTCCGCGGCGGGGGACGCTGCCTTCTCCCAGTCGATTGATCCGCCGTGGCTGCCGGCGGTGGTAATCCGGGCGCGGCTGCGGACCCTGGGGACCCGACCCGGACTGAGGCTCAGGTACCCGAGAGCCCAGAGTTCCTGATAGGCGATAGCCACCGTCGAGCGGTGGACCCCGAGACTCTCGGCCAGACGACGGGTCGAGGGCAGCCTGTCGCCCGGTCGGAGGTCGCCGTTCTCAATCCTCGCTCGGACTTGGTCCATGATCTGCCCGAACTTCGGGATGCGGCTAGACTCATCCAGTACGAAGAGCAGCATGGGGCACCTCCGCGACCCTCTCGACCCACCCGGCCGGCCTACCGGGCCGTCTCCCGTCCCGCCGGCAGCTCGGCCGCGACCATCCCCGCCAGGATGAGGCCGCAGCCTGCCAGCGCCCATCCTCCCAGCCGCTCGCCGAGGAGCATCCACCCGAAGAGGGCGGCAAAGACGGGCTCGCTGGCGAAGATGAGGGCGGTGTGGGTCGGGGTGGTGTGCCGCTGGGCGGCCGTCTGGACCAGGAAGGCCCCGGCGGTGGCGAGGACGGCCGTCAGGACGACGGCACCAACCACGGGCGCCTCGAGGCCGGGCAGGACTCCCGACGGCCCCCGGCGCGACAGCTCCACCAGGGTGGCCAGCGTGTAGCCAAGACCCGCCACCCCTATCTGCAGGGTGGCCAGCACGCCGGCCTCGCCGGCCGACCTCACTTCGCGGGCCGAGTACTTCCCGAGCAGCGTGATGTGGATGGCGAAGCCCACGGCGCAGGCCAGGACGAGGGCGTCGCCGAGGAGGGTCGCCGCGCCCGCCGGGGACGCTCCGAGGGCCGGTGCCGCTCCGATGTCCGGTGCTGCGGCCGGGGCGAGGAAGAGCAGGGCCAATCCTGCCAGAGCCAGGGCCACCCCGGCCCAAGCCCGCCCGGGCGGGCGTTCGCCAACAAGGCGGGCGGAGAGCACGGGAACGATGACGACCGACAGTCCGGTGATGAAGCCCGCCCGCGAGGCCTGGGTGTACTGGAGGCCCGCCGTCTGGGCCAGATAGGCCAGGCCGAGACACACGCCGGTCACCAGGCCCGGCCGGGCCAGGCGGCGCCAGTGGGCGCCAAGAGGCCGGTAGAAGACCAGGGCCAGGACGCCCGTGGCCAGGATGAAGCGTAGGCAGAGGAAAGTGAGCGTAGGGATACGGCTCACGGAGTCCTTGACCACCACGAAGGTGCTCCCCCAGACCAGGCACACAAGGAGCAGGGCCAGGTCCGCGACAAGGCGGCGGGCCCGTGGGGAGTCGGCGGCGTCGCCTCGACCTATCCGCGCTCACCTCCTCACAAGGTCGCAGGTTCGTTCGGGCCCCTTCCCGCCCTCACCTGCACCGGAGCGCAGGGAATGGCCGGCTCCCGCGGAAGAGTCGCTCAATGGAACGCGGTCGACGACGGACAGAGGGGGGACACCCATGTTGCTCTATCCTCTCGACGGGAAGACGCCGCGGGTGGCCGAAGGAGCCTTCGTCGCTCCGACGGCCGTCCTTGTCGGGGACGTGGAAGTGGAAGCGGGGGCGAGCGTTTGGTTCGGCGCGGTCCTCCGCGGCGACCTCGGTCACATCCACGTCTCGAGTGGGGCTTCGGTGCAGGATAACGTGGTCGTGCACACCCTGCCGGGCGGCAAGACGCACATCGGCCCGGACGCCACCGTCGCCCACGGCACCATCCTGCACAACTGCCAGGTGGGACGGGGCGCGGTCGTCGGGGTCGGGTGCGTGGTGCTGGACGACGCGGTCATCGGCGAGCAGGCCATGGTCGCGGCGGGGAGCGTGGTGCGGGAACGGTTCCACGTGCCCCCGCGCCATCTTGCCGCCGGCGTGCCCGCCGAGGTGAAGAAGGAGCTCGGCGGGCAGGCCCTGGACTGGGTTCAGACCAGCGCCGCGGCCTACCGGGAGCTGACGGCCAGGTACCTGGCCGCAACGGCGGGCGGGGGCGGGCGCCGGTGACAGCCGACCGGCCCGGACCCCGCGGAGGCTTGACACGGTGGCCCTCCGGCCCGTAGATTAGAGCCAACACGCCAAAGGCCGTGAAGGGGAGGAGTAGGGCGGCGGCCACCTCCAGAGAGGGGAGCTCGACGGGCTGCAAGGCTCCCCAGGCCCGGAGCCGTCCGAAGGTCGTCCCTGAGCCGGTCGGCCGAGAGTCGCAACCGGGTGGCGCGGTGCGGTCCACCCGGTGGGGCGCGTAGGCCGGCCCGGGTGAGCCCGTTAGCGCTACACGAGGGCCCGTCGGGACGCGACCGTCCCGGACGGGAACCAAGGTGGTACCGCGGAGTCGAACCCTAGGCCCTCCGCCCTTGCGGGCGGAGGGCTTTCTCGTCCCGCGCATCTTGGCCCGCCGGAGGGCCCCGGGCCCAAGGAGGAAAGCCTCATGTCGACCCAAAGCACCGTGCAGGCCGAGAAGGCCCAGAGTCTGCCTCCGGCCTACGACCCCCTCGCCACCGAACCGGAGTGGTACCGCTTCTGGCTCGAGCACGACCTCTTCCGCGCCGAGCGGGACCCGGCCAGGAAGCCCTATTGCATCGTCATCCCGCCGCCCAACGTCACCGGGGCCCTGCACATGGGCCACGCCCTGAACAACACTATCCAGGACGTCCTCATCCGGTGGCGGCGGATGCAGGGTTACGCCACCCTGTGGGTGCCCGGCACCGACCACGCCAGCATCGCCACCCAGCACTTGGTCCTGAACCGCATGGTCGAAGAGGGCCTCGACCGAGCCGGCATCGACCGGGAGACCTTCCTCGACCGGGCCTGGCGGTGGAAGGACGAGTACGAGCGCACCATCCTCGGGCAGCTCAAGCGCCTCGGCTGCTCCTGCGACTGGTCTAGGACCTGCTTCACGATGGACCGGGAGCGGTCCCGGGCGACCCTGACCTCGTTCGTGCGCTACTACAACGCAGGGCTCATCTACCGGGGCGATTACCTCGTCAACTGGTGCCCCGGGTGCGGGACGGCCATCTCGGACATCGAGGTCGTCCACGAGGAGGCGGCCGGCAAACTCTACTACATCCTCTACCCGTTCGCCGACGGCGCCGGTTCGGACCGGGCCGCCGGGGCGGGGGCGGACAGAGGCGCAGCTTCGGGCGCCGCTCCGGGTGCCGCTCCGGCAACGGGAGGTCCCCGACCGGACGGGGTGGTCGTTGCCACGACCAGGCCGGAGACCATGCTCGGTGACACCGCGGTAGCCGTGCATCCGGACGACGAGCGCTACCGTGCCGTCGTTGGCCGGCACGTGGTCCTGCCGCTGGTGGGCCGGCGGCTGCCCATCATAGCCGACACGTTCGTCGACCCCGACTTCGGTACGGGTGCCGTGAAGGTCACCCCCGCGCACGACCCCGATGACTTCGAGTTCGGCCGGCGCCACGGCCTGGAGCTTGTGCGGGTCATCGGCGAGGACGCCAGGATGACCGAGGCCGCCGGCCCGGCCTACGCCGGCCTGGACCGCTACGCCTGCCGCGAAGCGGTCGTCCGCGACCTCGAGCGTCAGGGGCTCCTCGTGAAGGTGGAGGACCACTCCCACGCCCTCGGTCGCTGTGACCGCTGCGACACCGTCGTGGAACCGCTCGTCTCAAAGCAGTGGTTCGTCCGGATGCGGCCTCTGGCCGAGCCGGCCATCGAGGCCGTCAAGAGGGGCGAGGTCCGGTTCGTGCCGGAACGCTTCACCCGGGTCTACCTCAACTGGATGGAGAACGTGCGCGACTGGTGCATCTCGCGCCAGCTCTGGTGGGGCCACCGCATCCCGGTCTGGTACTGCGGGAAGTGCGGGGAGGCCATCGCGGCCGTGGACGCGCCCAAGACCTGCCCGAAGTGCGCTGCCGGCCCGGACGAGCTCACCCAGGACGAAGACGTCCTGGACACCTGGTTCAGCTCGGCCCTCTGGCCGTTCTCCACGCTCGGCTGGCCGGAGAAGACGGAGGACCTCGAGTTCTTCTTCCCGACCTCCGTCCTGGTGACCGCCTACGACATCATCTTCTTCTGGGTGGCCCGCATGATCTTCTCCTCGTACCGGCTGGTGGGGGAGAGGCCCTTCGACCACGCCGTCATCCACGGCCTGGTGCGCGCGGCCGACGGGCGGAAGATGTCTAAGTCGCTAGGCAACGGGGTCGACCCGCTCGAGGTCATCGACCGCTACGGGGCCGACGCACTCCGCCTCATGCTGGTCACCGGCATCTCGCCTGGGAACGACACGCGCTTCCACCCGGACAAGGTGGAGGCCGCCCGGAACTTCGGCAACAAGCTCTGGAACGCCGCGCGCTTCGTTCTGATGAACCTCGGCGAGACGGCCGGTGAGCTCGAGGGCAGGCAGCGGGCCGAGGTGGAGCGCGAGCTCCTCGCCCGCGGCGAGACCGCCGACCGCTGGATCCTGAGCCGGTACAGGGCGGCCGCAGAGGACGCGACCCGCTTCCTCGAGGAGTTCGAGCTCGGCGAGGCCGCCCGCGCCCTTGGGGATTTCGTCTGGGGTGAGTTCTGCGACTGGTACATCGAGATGGTGAAGCCCCGGCTCTACGGTAGCGACGAGGGGTCGCGGCGGCTCGCCCGTCTGACCCTCGTCTACGTGCTCGACGGTGTGCTGCGCCTCCTGCACCCGTTCCAGCCCTTCCTGACCGAGGCGGTCTGGCAGCGGCTACCGGCCCTGCAGGGCGAGAGCGCCTGGGAGGGGCCGAACCCGCTGCCGGCGACGGACGGTAAGCCCCGGAGCATCGTCATTGCCCCCTGGCCTGCCCCGTCGCCCGTCCTCCGAGACGAGGGGCTCGAAGCCGACATGACTCTGGTCATCGAGGTGACGCGGGCCGTCCGCAACCTCCGGGCCGAGGCCGGTGTCCCCGCCGGGAAGAAGGCCCCGGTCGTCCTGGTCGCGGGGGCCGACCGGCTCTACGCCGCCCTCGAGGTCGGCAGGGACTTCATCCGCGACCTTGCCCACGTCTCCGAGCTCGAGCTTGCCCGTTCGCTCGGCGAGCGGCCGGCGCAGGCCGCCGCGACCGTGACCAGGGGCGTGGAAATCTACCTCCCGCTGCGCGGCCTCATCGACCTCGAGAGAGAGTGTGCCCGCCTGGCCTCGGAGCTGGAGGCGGCGCGCGCCGACCTCGAGCGGGTCCGCTCCAAGCTCGCCAACGCCGAGTTCCTGGCCAAGGCGCCCGCAGCCGTGGTCGAGAAAGAGCGCCTGAAGGAGAGCGAGCTCGAGGTGAAGTGCCAGCGGTTGGCCGAGAGGCTGACCTGGATGAGGGAAGCGCGGTGAACACCTCCCCCGAGGAAGCCTTGGCCTTCATCCACGGGCTGGAGCGGTTCGGGAGCCGTCTGGGTCTCGCACGGGTCAGGCGGCTCCTGGCCGAGCTCGGCGACCCGCACCTCGGGCTGCGCGTCATCCACGTCGCCGGGACGAACGGCAAGGGCTCCGTCGCGGCCATGCTGGCCTCCGTCCTGACCGCGGCCGGCCACCGCACGGGCCTTTACATCTCGCCCTACATCGCCCAGTTCGGCGAGAGGATACAGGTCGACGGGAGGAACATCGCCCCGGAGGCCATCGCGGAACTCGTCTTCGGCCGGTTGGTCCCCGCCCTGCGGCGGATGGAGCGGGGTGGGGATGGAGGAGGCCCGGCGGGAGAGGTCCCGTTCGAGCAGACCGGGCCGGTGACCGAGTTCGAGTTCGTCACCGCCCTGGGGCTGTGCCACTTCGCCCGGGAGAGGGTGGACTTCCTCGTCTTCGAAGTGGGGCTGGGCGGCCGGTTCGACGCCACGAACGTGGTGGACCGGCCGCTCCTCTCGGTCATCACGCCCATCGGCCTGGACCACACGGACCGTCTCGGTCCGACGGTCCGGGCCATCGCGGCTGAGAAGGCGGGCATCATCAAGCGGGCCGCGCCTGTGGTGTCGGCGCGGCAGGAACCCGAGGCCCTGTGGGTGCTCAAGGCCGCCGCCCGGAGGCGCGGCGCCCCCTTCTACCTCGCCGGGCGCGACGGCCGGGTGACGCGCCGTTCCTTCTCGCTGGCGGGACAGGTCGTGGACTACGAGGGCGTGGGTTTCGGGCGCGTGGAGGACCTGGAGCTGCCGCTCCTCGGACCGCACCAGCTCGACAACGCCGCGACGGCCCTGACCGCACTCGGGGTCCTCCGCGAACGGGGTTGGGTGGGGTCCCTTGACGAGCGGGCCCTCCGCGAGGGACTCCGGCGGACGGCCTGGCCGGGGAGGTTCGAGGTCTTCGGGCGGCGTCCCGCGGTCGTCGTCGACGGGGCGCACAACCCGCACGGGGCGCGGGCGCTCGCCGCCGCCCTCCGAGAACTCCTCCCGGGGCGGCGCCTAGCCCTCGTCCTGGGCATCCTCGGGGACAAGGACGTCGAGGCCTTCCTGGAGGAGGTCCTGCCGCCGGCGGTGCCGGGGGTGGAGATGCTCTTGTGCTGCCGTCCGGCGAGCCCCCGGGCCCGGCCCCCCGAGGAGCTCGCCCGGCGGGCGGCCGGCCTCCGCCCGGGCCTCAAGGTGGAGGTCTGCCCCGAGGTCGGCAGAGCGGTCCGGCGGGCCGCGACCCTGGCCGGGCCCGACGGGGCAGTCGTGGTGGCGGGGTCCCTCTACCAGGTTGCCGAGGCACGGGCGGCTGCGGCCGAGGTGGCGTCGGCCGAGGACGCGGAGAGCGTCCGCTCCACGGCGCCGTAGCAGGGTCTCTGGACCCGGCAGCCCAGGTGCATCGGCCCCGGGCCGAGTTGGCTTGACAGTGCCTCCCACGGCGGGAGCGGTTGACGTGTACTCCTGCATAGGCTACCATTAGGTGGCAGGTCTCGACCATGTCATCTCGTAGGCAGGTCTACCCTTCGGTCAGGGCGGGTCCGGCAGGGGCGGATGTTTCGGTGAAACGAAGATGGGTCTGGTGGGTCGCGGCACCTATAGCCCTGGCGTTGGCAGCGGCGGGGGGTTGGTTTCTCGGCCGCCCCGTGGCGACTGGATCGCCTTTGACGGCCGACGGCTTGCATGTCTTGATGTTTCTTGATACGTGGGGGCAGGTCAGCGGTCCTGAGTACGCATTCCCCTACATCCGCATAGAGGAAAACCCCAACGTCTACAACGTCGACGGAGGCCTTTCATTCTACTGCGTGTGGATAGGGTGCCGACAAGAAAATCCTGGGAAGGTTCTTCGCGTCTACGCAAAGGGTTCGGCCGACAAGGCCAGCGGAAAGGTCTACGAGTTATCCGTCCACGGGGAGCCGGTGGGTGCGCTCACGGAGGAGAAACTCCTCATCCTTCAGCCCTTCTTCGAGGCGCTCATCAGTATGTTTGACCCGAGCCTCTCGGCGGAAGAGAGAGCGGACGTTCTGCGAAGCCTCATGCTCCGCCCGGTGGATGTCGAGTCTCTCAGGGCCCTCATGGGTGACAATTCGCCTCGTCTCACCCTGGACGGCATTGAGTACTCCGTGCATCGATGGGGATCCGAAGAGGGCGGCACGGTGGAGCTTCAGGCCAGAATCCTGGAACCGAACGGCGGCCCCTGAGTCGCGGAGTGTCCGGGACGGGTCCGGGGTTAATTTCAGTAGGCGAGGAGGTGAAGGCGATGCGCCATAGGGTGTTCACTTGGATCCTTCTTTTGCGCGTACGTGGTGGCTGGGGTCACAGAGGCCAGCGAACCAATGCCCTTCGTGCCTATCGCCGAGCCGGACAAGCCGCTGGGCGTCCGTCTCGGTGGTCGGATTGAGCCGTTCTACGAACTGGGGGAGGTCAAGGTCGACGAGTACACCTATCCGGGGACGAGATTTCCTCTGGCCTTGGTGACTAAGAAAGATGGTTCAAAGGTCACCACGGTTACCTCCAACTTCGGCTATCGCTACCTCGACGGGGTTTACGATGAGCACTTCGGGGTCGACCTGGCGGCGAGCGAGAACCCGGTCTATGCTACCGCTAGCGGAACAGTCACTGTCGCGGACACCAATCCGGACGGCGCTGCCGGGCGTTGGGTAGAAATACGTCATGGGAGCTGGTACACGCGTTACCTGCACTTAAAGTCGCTCAGCGTTTCACTCGGCGCCTCGGTCAGTGCCGGGCAGCAGATAGGTGTGTCCGGCGCAAGCGGCTTCGGGCAAGAAAACTACTATGAGCCTCATCTCCACTTCGAAATCCGCCATACGAGTCTGAAAATCCCCTACGATCCACTGGCCTTCTATACCACATACGCGACCTACCGATGGGACGCTTACAGCGGCTACCCCTACATCCCTACCACCAGGCGCGGGGATTCCGGCACCTGGGTCTATCTCGTCCAGGACTCGCTTGTCTACCACGGGTATAGCATCACCGTAGATGGTGTCTTCGGAGCGCAGACCGAGGCCGTGGTCAAGCAGTTTCAGACAGCTCGGGGTCTGGCGGCCGACGGCATCGTGGGCCCTGCGACGTGGGCCGAACTCATGGGCGACATCGACTAGACCGCACGAAGTGGGGCTGGGCGGCCGGTTCGACGCCACGAACGTGGTCGACCGGCCGCTCCTCTCGGTCATCACGCCCATCGGCTTGGACCACACGGACCGTCTCGGTCCGACGGTCCGGGCCATCGCGGCCGAGAAGGCGGGCATCATCAAACGGGCTGCGCCCGTGGTTTCGGCGCGGCAGGAACCCGAGGCCCTGTGGGCGCTCAAGGCCGCCGCCCGGCCCCCTTCTATCTCGTCGGGCGCGACAGCGACTCGCTGTTCCTTCTCGATGGCGGGACAGGTCATAGACTACGTCGACAACGACATGCTGCCATGGTTAGAACCCTGCGCCCAGCGGCGGAGACTGTCGGAGAAGGAAGCCTCGCGATGAGGCAGAACCCTCCTCCGGAGGGAGTTCCATGGTTCCCGCCCCGCGTTTCCGCCGGGTGGAGCTGGGCTCTCCCGAGCCGCTCCCGTTCGACCCCGAACCGGCCTACCTCGTCATCGGCTCCGCCGAAGAGCTGAGCCGCTTTTTGGGTGTCCATCGGTGGAGCCCCCCGATTGATTGGTCACGCGAGGTCCTGCTCGTAGCCTCCCGCGGCGAGTGTCCGACGGGCGGGTACACCGTGGCCATAAGCCGCCTGGAGCGACGCCCATCCGAGACCCTCAAAGCGACCGTGACCTTCGGCGACCCGGCTCCGACGGACTTCGTGACGATGGTGGTCACCTACCCCCGGGCGGCCGTCGCGGTCGAGCGCGACTCCGTGACCGGGGTCTCCGAGGTCATCTTCGCCGGACCCGGCGACGACGTGCTGGCCAGGGTCAAGGTGCAGTTGTGACGGGGGTGGGGCTATGGCTCTGAGAGAAGACGACCCGAACCGCTCCCTGAAGGAAAGGGTCCTGGGGGCCTTCCGGGAGGCGCGCCCTCGTCTCCTTGAGCTGGCCTCGGAGCTCTGGCGGACGCCGGAGCTCGGCTTCAAGGAGTACCGCACCGCCGCCCGCGTGGCCGCCTTCTTGGAGAGCCTCGGCCTCGAGGTCCGGACCGGACTCGCCCTGACCGGGGTGAAGGCCGTCACCTCGGGAGGCCGGCGGGACGACGTAGCCGCCGCGCCGCCCGACCTGCCGGTGACGCCCGGTCCCGGCGGCCGACCGGCGACGCCCCGCCCTTGCGTCGCCGTGCTGGGTGAACTTGACGCCGTCACCTGCCCGGCGCACCCCGACGCGGACCCGGTCACTGGTGCGGCCCACGCCTGCGGCCACCACGCCCAGCTCGTGGTGATGCTGGGAGTGGCCCAGGCGCTCGTCGAGTCCGGGGTCCTTGAGGACCTCGGGGGCGCGGTGGCCTTCATGGCCGTCCCGGCGGAGGAGTACGTGGAGATTGAGTACCGCCTCCGTCTGCGGGCGGAGGGGAAGGTCGCGTTCCTGGCCGGCAAGCCCGAGCTTGTGCGCCTGGGCGAGTTCGACGACGTGGACATGGCCATCCTCGTCCACGCCGGCGGCCTCGACGACGAGCGCCTGACGGTGGGCGGGACCTCCAACGGCTTCGTCGGCAGGTTCATCCGTTACGTCGGCCGAGAGGCCCACGCCGGTGCCGCGCCCTGGCAGGGCGCCAACGCCCTTAGCGCCGCCTTGGTCGGTCTGACGGCCATCAACGCCCTCCGGGAGACCTTCAACGACGAGGACTGCATCCGCGTCCACCCCATCATCACCCGGGGAGGGGACCTGGTTAACATAATTCCCGCGGATGTCCGCCTGGAGACTTATGTCCGCGGGCGGACGGTGGAGGCCATCCGTGACGCCGCGGAAAAGGTGGACCGTGCCCTCCGCGCGGGGGCCATGGCCATCGGCACCCAGGTGGAAATCCAGAGCGTACCCGGGTTCTTACCCATGCGGACGGACGCGGCCCTCGAGGCCGTCTTCAGGCGCAGCCTGGACGACCTCGTCGGCCCGGCCGGCTACGTGGTGGGCGGGCACATGGGCGGCTCGACGGACATGGGGGACCTCTCTCACGTGCTCCCCGCGCTGCACCCTTACGGGGCCGGGGTCACCGGGCGCCCGCACGCCCCCGACTACCGGGTGACCGACCCGGAGCTGGCCTACTTCGTCCCGGCCCAGGCCGTGGCTCTGACCGTGGTCGACCTCCTGGCCGACGGGGCGCGCGAGGCCCGGAAGGTCCTGGCCGCGGGGAAGCCGCCCATGGACCGGGAGGCCTACGTGACGTTCGCCCGGTCGCTCTTCGAGCGGACCGTCTACCCAGGAGCGCCGCAAACCTTGTCGAACAGGGAACGGGGAGGGTGACGGGGATGGCTTGGGGTCGGAGGAAGGCGCCCGCCAGGGCGCCGGGAGAGTTCTCGATGCCGGGCGGTGCCCAGCTCCGTAGCCCGGAGCGAGGCGGCGTCCGGGGTCCAGCCCGGGGCCCGGCCCGGGGTCCGGTCCGGGAACCGGCCGTCCCCCGCGGCCCGTCAGGCGTGACGGTGTTCATCACCTTCCTGGTCCTGGCGGCCCTCTGCATCGGGGGCGGCTTCGCCATGGGGCGCTACATCCTGTCTACCCTCGGCGAGCGGATGGCCGACACCGGCGGTGGTCCTGGGCAGTCGACGCCGGGCGGCACCACGCCCGGGAGCGGCGGCACCTCCGGTGGCGGCTCCGGCTCGGGGGGCTCTGCCCCTACCGGCCCCGTCCCGGCGGGCGGTGGCCCGGGGAGTGTCACCGCGAGTCTGACCTCGTTCTCGATCTGGTCGGTCCAAGTGGGGGCCTTCAGCACCAGGGCCAACGCCGACAAGGTCGTCGCGGACCTGGCTACGAAGGGTTACCCCGGCCACGTGCAGGCTCCGGCCTCAGGCAGCACGCTCTACAAGGTCCGGGCCTTGACCGTCACCTCGAAGGATGTCGCCCAGACGGCCCAGGGTCGCCTGCGCACCCAGGGCTACCCCGACTGCTTCGTCCTCGGTGAGACCGTCGACGGGACGCCACTCGTGTTGAAAGGCAGTAGCCTGGACTACCTGAACAAGGCCAAGGCGGCGGTGGAGGCCCTGGCCGCCTGCGTGAGGATTGAAGGCGAACTGTGGTCCAAGTTCCATGCCGGGACCTTCGACCGGTCCGACGCCTCGTCGAAGACCGACGGCCTCATCGCTTCGGTGAACTCTGCCCGCAGCGGCCTGGCCTCGCTCATCCCCCCGCAGGACCTGGCCGCCCTCGGGAAGGCGCTCGACGAAATGCTCGCCCAGGCCAAGGCCAACCTCGACAAGCTAAAGGCCTACCTCGGGAGCCAGTCGGACGCCGACCGCATCAAGGCGGAGTCCTCCTACCTGGAACTTGCCGACGCCTACGTCCGGCTCGGCATCAGCCTCCGGTCCGGGTCGTGACGGGGCGCGGGAGCCCACCCCGGGTCGGGTGGAAACGTCGCCCTTCTTGGCAGAAACAGGGTATCCGGGACCCGCTCCGGGGCAAAGGATTCACCCGGACCCCCAAGAATCTACGAGCGGCCGAACTGGAAGGTGAGCCTGTGGTTCATCTACCTGGGGCCTGCCCTCACCGGCGCCGGCCATGAGGATGGTCCTGGCGTCCGCCTCCCCCAGACGCAAGGAGCTCCTGACCGGGCTGGGCGTCCCTTTCCTGGTCTTCCCCAGCGGGGTCGCCGAGGGAAATGCGGACGATGTGCCACCCGAGCAGGCGGCCCACCATGCCCTTGCCCTGGCGCGGAGGAAGGCGGAGGATGTGGCCCGGCGCCTCGGCGCGGGGGAGCTCTACGTCCCCGGCGGTGAACGCTCCCTGGTGGTAGGCGCCGACACGCTGGTGGTCCTGCCCGACCGGGTCCTCGGCAAGCCGAGCTCCCCGGAGGAGGCCCGGGAGATGCTCCGGGTCTTGGCCGGCAGGGAGCACCTCGTCGTCACCGGGGTGGTCGTGCTCGACCCCGGGACCGGGCGTTCCGAGGGCGCGACCGAGGAGACGCGCGTATTCTTCCGGCCCCTGTCCGAGGCCGACATCGCCGCCTACGTGGCGACCGGAGAGCCTGCGGACAAGGCCGGGGCGTACGCCGTCCAAGGGGTGGGAGCGCTCCTGGTAGAGAGAATCGAGGGCGACTACTTCAACGTGGTCGGGCTCCCGCTAGGGTGCCTGGCCCGGCTTTGCGGACGTTTCGGCCTAGATCTCCTGGCGGAGGCGGCCCGTAGGGGCCGTCCGCGGGGGCACCCGGCGTGAGAGGAGCTGCCCGGCCCAGTAGGGGTGCCCGCGCCCGGGGTTTCGCGGGGGTGCGGGGGATGGGGAAAGGCTGCCTCAGGATCAGCGACTTGGGTGAAGGCGACCGGCCGAGGGAGAGGTTGGCGAGGCTAGGTGCCCAGGCCTTATCCAACGCGGAGCTAGTGGCCATACTCTTAAGAACAGGCACCTCGGGGGCTTCCGCTCTGGACCTGGCCCGGAGGCTTCTAGCGTTGGGCAAGGACGAGGGTGTGTCCGGACCGGGCGGGCCGGTGGACGGCCTCGGCGACCCGGGTCTCCGCCGGTTGGCGACCGCCAGCCTGGAGGAGCTCGGGCGGGTGCCGGGGGTCGGGCCGGCCAAGGCGGTGGCGCTCAAGGCGGCGCTCGAGCTCGGGCGACGGGTGGCGAACGCGACGACGGTGAGGCGGGCCGTCCGGTCACCCGAGGACGTGTCGAACCTGGTCATGGAGGACATGCGGTACCTCGACCGCGAGCAGTTCCGCATCGTCCTCCTCGACTCGAAGAACCATGTCCTCGGCGTGCGGACGGTGTCGGTGGGCTCTTTGTCCGCGTCCATCGTCCACCCCCGGGAAATCTTCAAGGAGGCCATCGCCCGCAGCTCGGCTGCCGTCATCCTGGTCCACAACCACCCGAGCGGCGACCCCACGCCGAGCAGGGAGGACGTGGAGGTGACCCGCCGGATGGTCGAGGCGGGGAAGCTTCTGGGCATCGAGGTCCTCGACCATGTCGTGGTCGGTGACAACAGGTACGTGAGTCTCAAAGAGAAGGGGATCTGCTAGGGGCGGGGCCTCAGCCGCCGCCCGCCGGCCGCGGCACCGCGGCCGGTCTCGAGAGGGGAACAAAGGGGCGCGATGTTTGAGTTCATCTACAACTATTTCTCGCGCGACATGGGCGTCGACCTCGGCACAGCCAACACGCTGGTCTACGTCAAGGGCCGAGGTATCGTCCTCCAGGAGCCCTCCGTCGTGGCCCTGGACCGCGACTCCGGTCAGGTCCTGGCCGTGGGCGAGGAGGCCAAGAGGATGATCGGGCGGACCCCCGGCAACATCATCGCCATCCGGCCGATGAAGGACGGGGTCATCGCCGACTTCGACGTGACCCAGACGATGCTCCGCTACTTCCTAACCAAGGCCCACTCCAAGCGCACCCTCCTCCGGCCCCGGGTGGTCATCGCGGTGCCCTCCGGGGTCACGGAGGTCGAGAAGCGGGCGGTCATCGACGCTACCCTGCAGGCCGGGGCCAGGGAGGCGCACACCATCGAGGAGCCCATGGCCGCGGCCATCGGCGCCGGCCTGCCCGTCCACGAACCGACCGGGAACATGATCGTCGACATCGGCGGCGGCACGACGGAGGTGGCCATCATCTCCCTGGGCGGCATCGTCACGAGCCGCTCCATCCGCATCGCCGGCGACGAGATGGACGAGGCCATCGTCAACTACATCAAGCGGACCTACAACCTCCTCATCGGCGAGCGCACCGCGGAGGAGGTCAAGATAAGGCTGGGCAACGCCGTCCCGACGGACAGTGACGAGGGCATGGAAGTCCGCGGGCGGGACCTTGTCACCGGCCTGCCCAGGACCCTCAAGCTGACGGCGGCCGAGATACAGACGGCTCTGGCCGAGCCCATCGGGGCCATCATCGAGGCCATCCGGGTCACCCTGGAACGGACGCCGCCGGAGCTGGCCGCGGACATCATGGACCGCGGCATCGTCATGTCCGGAGGCGGGTCCATGCTCCGCAACCTGGACGTCCTGGTGAGCAAGGAGACCGGGATGCCCGTCCACCTCACCGAGGAGCCGCTCCTCGGGGTGGTCCGTGGGACGGGCAAGGTCTTGGAAGAGATCGAGACCCTGCGGCGTGTGGCGACGGCCTCCCGGCGGGCGGCCGGCTGACGAGGCGGGCGGGAACGCCGGAGGGCAGCACCGGGGCTTGCCGGCACCTCTGGGGGGAGGAGACGGGGTTGTCCTTCTTCAGCCGGTACCGCAAGTTCATCGCGGCGGTCGTGACGCTGGTCGTGTTGGTCGCCCTCATGGGCCTCACCGCCCGTGAGCGGGAGACCGTTCTCCTCCTGGAGAAGGCCTTCCTCGAGGCGCTCGCGCCCTTCCAGGCCTGGCTGGGGAATCTCTCCGCCGGCATCCGCACGGGCATCGCCGACCTGCAGGCGGTCGGCCGTCTGAGGGCGGAGAACATCGAACTCCGAGCCAAGGCCGACGCCTATGACGCCACGGTCCACCGGCTACGCGAGCTGGAGATAGAGAACGAGAGGCTCCGTGCGCTGCTGGGCTTCGCCGAGAGGGTCGGCTACGAGAGCGTCGCCGCCGAGGTGGTGGCCCGCTCTCCTGACAACTGGTTCAGCCGCCTGGTCGTGGACCGGGGCTCGGCCGACGGCGTGGCCAAGGACATGCCCGTGGTGACCGGGCAGGGGCTGGTGGGGCGGGTCATCGCCGTCTCGGCCCATGTCTCGGTCGTGCAGCTTCTCACCGACCGGGAGTGCGGAGTCGGTGGTCTGGTGCAGTCGACCCGCGACGCCGGTATCGTGTCCGGCCAGGGCAGCCAGTCGCCGCTCCTCTCGATGATGCTCTTCGAGCGCGATGCCGTCGTGGGTCCCGGCGACGCGGTGGTCACCTCGGGCTACGGTAGCATCTACCCGCCGGGCCTGTACATAGGGGAGGTCGTCGAGGTCAAGAAGGACACCTACGGGCTGGTCAAGTACGCCCTCATCCGACCGGGTGTGGTTTTCGGGCGGCTCGAGGAGGTCATCATCCTTACCAACGCTGCGCCTTCGACCACCGTGCCGACGACCCAAACCGCTCCTGTCGGGGGGGTCGGGGGGGGAGGACCGTGAAGGCCGTCATGGCTTTCCTCGAGCGGTTGTCGACCCGCCCCGTGGTGCTCGGCCTATGGCTCGTGGGGGGCCTCCTCCTCCAGAGCGCGGTCCTGCCGCACATGACGGTGTACGGCTACAAGCCGGACCTCCTCACCGTCATCGTGGCCTGCTGGGGCTTGCTCTACGGGCCAGAGGTCGGCTTCGTCGTCGGTCTGGTTGGCGGCCTGCTCCACGACCTCGCTGCTGGTCAGCACCTGGGCCTGTTCGCCCTCACTAGGTCCCTGACCGGCCTTCTGGCCGGGTTCGGAGAGAGCAAGATCTTCAAGGACACCGTCTGGGTGCCCGCTGTGGTGACGACCTTCATCGTGTTCGTCCACGAGGTCCTGGTCTGGGTGTGCCTAAGGCTCGTGGGTACATGGGCTCCGGCAATCCACCTGGTGACGGTGGCCCTGCCGGGGGCTCTCCTGAGCGGCGTTCTGGCACCCGTGGTCTACCGCCAAGCCTACCTATACTTCCTGCGCGAGAGGGCGCGGGAGAGCCGGGCGGCGGGTGGGGGGCTCGCCGGACAGGTCTCGAGGGGCTCGGCGGGGCGGTAGGGTCCGCACCTTGGGAAGGGAGCGGAGCGACGCTGGACAAGATGCGCCTGGAGAAGCGCTTGGCCGTGATGGTCCTGGCCCTCGTCGTCGTCTTTGTCGGCCTGGGCGGACGCCTCGTGTACCTCCAGGTCGTCAAGGCTGCGTACTTTGGCGAGATTTCCCAGCAGAACCGTCTCCGCATCCTCCCCCTCGACGCCCCGCGAGGGAACATCTACGACCGTTACGGGCAGCTCCTTGCCGCCAACCGCCCGGCTTTCGCCGTCTCGTTCATGCCGCTCGGACGCGAGGATACCGACAGGACGATCGCGGAGCTGGCCCGGCTCCTAGGGGTGACCGAGGAATCCATCCGGGCTAAGCTCGAGAAGCAGAAGGACCGCCCCTTCGAACCGGTCCGGCTCGCCACGGACATCTCACCTGAGTTGCACACGCGCCTGGTGGAGGATAGGGACAACCTCCCCGGAGTGGTCATCGAGACGATCCCCATCCGCGAGTACGTCTACGGGTCGTTGGGTGCGCACCTTCTGGGCTACGTCTCCGAGATAAGCTCCACCGAGCTAGAGCAGGAGGCCTGGAAGGACTACAAGGCCGGGCAGGTCATCGGCAAGGCCGGGCTTGAGCGGCGCTACGACCGGGAGCTCCGCGGGGTGGACGGGGGCCAGCAGGTCGAGGTCGACTCGACGGGCCGCCCGGTGAAGGTCCTCGGCGAGATAGCCCCGGTCCAGGGAGCCAGCCTGGTCCTGACTATCGACTCCGAGCTCCAGAGGGTGGCCGAGGAGTTCTTCGACCAGTGGACGGCCAAGGTGAGACGGGGCGAGGGTCTCCAGGAGGCCTTCCCCGAGGCGAAGACCGGAGCCTGCGTGGTGATGAAGGTCGACACGGGCGAGGTTTTGGCGATGTTCAGCCGTCCCGCTTTCGACCCGAACCTCTTCGCCGCCGGGATAGACCCCAGGACCTGGTCCAGCCTGAACACCGACCCTCTGCACCCGCTCTATGACCGTGTCCTCTACGGACGGTACACCCCCGGTTCGACCTTCAAGATGGTCACGGCCGCGGCTGCCTTGGAGTCGGGTAAGACGGACCCGACCTTCCGGGTGTACGACCCGGGGAGGTACCCCTACGGGAACGTCGTCTTCAAGTGCTGGAAGCCGAGCGGGCACGGGACCGTCGACCTCAGGGCCGCCCTCAAGTACTCCTGCAACACCTACTTCTACGAGATGGGCGTGAGGCTCGGGCCCGGGCCCGAGCGCCTCGTCGAGTGGGCCGAGCGTTTCGGCTTGGGCCAACTGACCGGGATCGACCTCGCCGTCCCGGGCGAGTTCGCCGAGATCCGCGGCACCATCGCCGGCCGGGGTGCCGGCCGGGAGTGGCAAGGCGGGCAGACTCTCCAAGCGGCCATCGGCCAGGGCCACGCCTTCAGCGTCATCCAGATGGCCGTCTACGCCTGCGCGCTGGCCAACGGCGGGACTCGCTACGTGCCGCAGGTCGTCAAGGAGGTCCGCTCTCCGGAAGGGAAGGTCCTCTGGGAGATGAAGCCCGAGGTCGCCGGGAGCGTCGGGGTCTCGGCCGAGACGCTGGCCCTCATCCGGGAGGGCATGGTGGCCTCGGCTACAGAGCTCCAGGGCCCAGCCGGCCCGGGTACCTCGGCTTGGCTGTTCTGGAACTTCCCCGTGAAGGTGGCCGGCAAGACGGGTACGGCCCAGGCCCCGCCCGGGGACGACCACGCCTGGTATCTGGCCTTCGCTCCGGCCGACAAGCCCGAGATAGCCGTCGTGGTGCTCGTGGAGCGGGGCGGCCACGGCAGCACGGCGGCCGCGCCCATCGCCAAAGCCATCTTCGAGCAGTACTTCGGCCTGAACGAAGGCTCCCGCCCCCGTCCACCCTCGAAGCTGCCCGGAGGCGGCGACTGAGGAAGGTGTCAAGGCCTGTCGGCCGGTGCCGGAAGGCAGGCGCCCAGCCTCGACTGCGCCTGACAAGCTCCTCTGGCAGGATGTGGTATCCTCCCGTCGAACCCTCCACCCCTACGCTCGGCCGGGGGGTGGCCACCGTCCCTCGACAGGGAACCCGGGAGAAGGCCGGCCGCTTGAGGGCCGGCGGGCGCGACGCGCCCCAAAGAGAGGACCAGCCTACGGACGAGCCGGAGGTCTTGGAGGGGCTCGCGCGGGACATCGTCTCCCGGCTGGCGGCGACACTCTTTGCCGTCGAGGAGCCGGGCACGCCCCAGGTACCTACCGGTGAGGGGCCGCGGTCCGAAGAGGTGCCGGCGGTGCCTCCGGGGCCAGGCGTAGCTGGGGCGCCCGGGACCGCCGCGGGGGTCTGCGCCGGCTCAGGCTCCCGCGGGGCGGAGGTCGTCGGCGAGGAGGGTCCGGCGCGCGCGTCGAGGCGCTTCCTACCGCTCAACGTAGGCGTCTTCGCCGGGAGACGCGTCCGCTCCGGCCTCGACCTGCGCCCTGCCCTTCTGGTCCGGGGGACGGTCCGTTCCGGCCAGCAGGTGAGGCACAGGGGTGACGTGGTGGTCCTGGGGGACGTCAACCCTGGCGGCCAGGTCGTAGCGGCGGGCGACGTCGTGGTCATGGGGACCCTCCGGGGCATGGTTCACGCCGGAGCCACCGGCGACGCCGAGGCGGTCGTGGCCGCCTTCCGGCTGCGGCCCACTCAGCTGAGGATTGCCTGCTACGTGGCGAGACCGCCCGAAGAGGCGGGAGGGTGTCCCGACTATCCGGAGATAGCCTTGGTGCAAGAGGGTACGGTCGTCGTCCGGCCGCTCACGACAGGCCTTCTCGGGCGTGCCGGCACCGACGAGCCGGCCCCGGGCCGGGCACCCGGCGCGTAAGACCACTGATCGGGGGCAGCGAGGCCAACGTGTGGAGGAGAGGGCGATGAGGCAACCCGGTCAGGTCATCGTCATCACGTCCGGGAAGGGGGGTGTGGGGAAGACCACCGCCGTCGCCAACATCGGGACCGCCCTGGCCTTGCTGGGCCACCGGGTCGCGATGGTCGATGCCGACATCGGCCTCAGGAACCTCGACGTCGTGATGGGCCTCGAGAACCGGATTGTCTACGACATCGTGGATGTGGTCGAGGGGTTCTGTCGCGTCCGGCAGGCTCTCATCAAGGACAAGCGCTTCGAGGGCCTGTATCTCCTGCCGGCCGCCCAGACGCGCGACAAGTCAGCCGTGAGCCCACTGCAGATGAAGTCGGTCTGCGACGAGCTCCGCCCGGACTTCGACTTCATCCTGGTAGACAGCCCGGCAGGCATCGAGCAGGGGTTCCGCAACGCGATAGCCGGAGCCGACCGCGCCATCATCATCACCACTCCCGAGGTGGCCGCGGTCCGCGACGCCGACCGCATCATCGGGCTCCTGGAGGCCGACGGCATGGCCGAGCCTCAGCTCATCCTGAACCGCATCCGTCACCAGATGGTGCGGCGCGGGGACATGATGGATATCGACGACGTCATCGAGATCCTGGCCATCGATCTTCTCGGGATAGTCCCCGAGGACGAGACCATCATCGTCAGCACCAACCGCGGCGAGCCGGCGGTGACGCTACCCAGCTCCAGGGCCGGGATGGCCCTGCGTAACATCGCGCGGCGCATCCGTGGCGAGGTCGTCCCGTTCATGCCCCTGGAAGAGAGCCGCGGGCTCCTGGCGCGGCTCTCCCGGATGATGAAGCTCAGCTCGGGCTGAGAGGTGGCTTGGGACCATGCTCTCGATGACGGCGAACCCGGGGGCGTCCGCGTCCAGCAAGGACGTCGCCAGGGAGCGACTCAAAATAGTGCTCGTCCAGGACCGGGCGGAGGCGAATCGGGGCCTCGTGGAGAAGCTTAGAGAAGAGCTGCTCGGGGTCGTAGCCAAGTACGCCGAGATCGAGGCCGAGCGAGCCGAGGTCCGGATCGCGCGCGTCGAGGGCGGCACCGCCCTCCTGGCGAGGGTCCCGGTGAGGAGCCTCAAAAGGGTGAGTTGATGCTCCGCCGCCGCCTGCTCAAGGACACCGACTTCACACTCCTGGTCGCAACCCTCTTGCTCGTGGGCCTGGGAATCCTGGTCCAGGCGAGCGCCACCTCGACCATGCCGGTGGGCGGCGACCAGTGGTTCTACACCAAGAGGCACGCCCTGTTCGCGGCCGTGGGCTTGGCGGCCATGGTCGGGGCCGTGGCTCTGGACTACCGCGACCTCGCCCGTTGGGCCAAGTTCATCTACGTGGCGAACTTGCTCTTCCTCGGGGCCGTCCTGGTGGTTGGGTCGAGCGCTCTCGGGGCCCAGCGGTGGTTCCGGCTGGGGTCCGTGTCCATCCAGCCTTCGGAGTTCGCGAAGCTGGCCATCATCGTCACCCTCGCCGCCTCGCTCAGCCGGCGGGCAGACCGGCTCCAGCGTTGGACCGGGTTGGTCCTTCCTTTCGTGCACGTGGGCGTCCCGGCCCTCCTCATCCTGGCCCAGCCGGACCTCGGGACCTCGCTCGTCTTCGCCGCCATCCTCTTCGGCATGCTGTTCGTCGCCGGCGCTAGGTGGACCCACCTGGCCGTGGTCTACGGCGGCGGCCTGGCCGCAGCCGTGACGTGGGTAGTCCTGCACCTCAAGTTCGGTCTCTGGATACCCCTCAAGCCCTACCAGCTCAATCGCCTCATCGTCTTCGCCAACCCGAACATCGACCCGCTCGGGGCCGGGTACCACATCAAGCAGGCTCTCGTGGCCATCGGGTCGGGAGGGCTCTTCGGCAAGGGACTCTTCACCGGCACGCAGAGCCGGTTGAAGTTCCTTCCCATGCAGCACACGGACTTCGTCTTCGCCGTCGTCGGGGAGGAGCTCGGCCTGATAGGTGCCCTGGCCGTGCTTGTGCTCTTCTTCATCATCATCTGGCGCGGGGTCCGCATCGCCGCCGAGGCGAAGGACGCCTTCGGCGCCCTGGTCGCGACCGGGGTCGTCTCCATGTTCGCCTTCCACGTCCTGGTCAACGTCGGCATGACCCTCGGGATGATGCCCATAGCCGGGATACCCCTGCCGTTCATCTCCAGCGGGGGCAGCGCCCTGATGACGAACTGCATGGCGGTCGGCCTGCTCCTCGGTATACATTTCCGGAGGCGCAAGATCACCTTCTGAGGCGCCCAGGCGGCGAGACTTGCCGAGCGCCCAGGCTCAGGCGGGGGGACTCACTGTATGCTTCCCGGCCGCAGCGTGATAGGTCTGGCCGTCCTTGCCCTCACCATAGCCCTAGTCCTCACGGCCTTCCTTCCGGCGGAGGCACTCGCCGCCGAGTGGTCCATCGAGGAGGTCCTCATCGAGGCTCACGTCTTGCCCGACGGGGATATGGAGGTCAGCGAGACCCGGACCTTCGACTTCCCCGAGAACTTCCGTTGGGTCGAGCAGCGTTTCCGAATCCGGGGCTGCCGCGACATCACCGGCTTCTCCGTCCGGGAGGGTGAGACGCCCTACCGGGAGGTCACCCCCGCTGCCGACGCCCAGACCCCCGGGACCTTCGTCGTGCACCGTACCGGCCCTGAGGTGACGGTCCGGGTCTGGTACGAGAAGCGGGCGGGCCTCCGGACTTTCACGGTGAGCTACAGGGTCGAGGGCCCGGTCATCGTCCACGACGACGTGGCCGAGCTCTACTGGCAGTTCGTCGGTACCGGGTGGGGAGTGGACTCCAGGCACGTGCGCGTGGACATCCATCTCCCCGGCGGTGCCCAGCCCGGCGAGGTCCGGGCCTGGGCCCATGGCCCGCTTCAGGGGCGGGTGACCGTCGCCTCGCCCGAGCTCGTCATCCTGGAGGTCACGAACCTGCCCGCCGGCCGCTTTGTCGAGGGTCGGGTGACGTTCCCGGTGCGCCTGGTCCCCGTCGCGGGTAACTTCAGCGGGCGGCAGGCGCTCCCGGGCATCATCGCCGAGGAGACCCGGTGGGCGGAGGAGGCCGACCGTGAGCGGGCGCGCCAGAGGATGGACGTCTTCGTGGGCCCCGTCCTCCTTGTGCTCGCGGCGGCCGCCGCGTGGTCCCTCTACACCCGCCACGGCCGCGAACCTATCCCGCCCCACCGGCCGACCTACTACCGCGAGCTCCCTGCCGACTACTCCCCTGCTGAACTGGGGGTCCTCTGGCACTTCGGCAGCCCGCGCCCGACCGACTTCGTCGCCACCATCATGGACCTTGCCCGTCGCGGTTGGCTCATCATCGAGGAGGTCGTGAGGGAGACATCGGGGCTCCTCGCCCTAGGCGGTCGAGAGGTGGACTACCGGCTCTGGCGCCGAGCCGAGCCGCCCCAGCGGGACGTCCTCCGGGCGCACGAAGCTCTCCTCGTGTCCTTCCTGTTCGACGGCGACATCCCACCCGACCTCGATGTCGAGCCCCCGGCGGCCGTGGCCGGGTTGCCGGTGAGTTTCTCCTCCCTCAGGGCCTACGCCAAGGTCCGCCCGAGCGCCTTCCGCTCCTTCTACTCCGCTTGGGAGCAGGAGGTCAGGCGTGCGGCCAGGGCCTACGGCTTCTTCGATGAGTCAAGCCGCAAGGGGCAGCTCCTAGCGGGCGTTGGCGTCGTCGCCCTCATCCTGGTGGCGGGGGTCGGTCTGGCCGACGGACTCATCATCACCGGGGTCTGCTCCATCCTCGCCGGGGTGGGCCTGGCCGTCCTCATCCCGTCGCTTTCGAGGCGCAGCGTCAGAGGGGCCCAGGAGTACTGGCTCTGGCGTGCCTTCCGGCGCTACCTCACCGACTTCTCCCGGCTGCGCGAGGCCGAGGTCCCGGCTCTTGCCCTCTGGGACCACTATCTCGTCTACGCCGTTACCCTCGGGGTGGCGCGGGAGGTCATCCGGCAGCTCCCGGTGGTCTTCGGACCGGAGGCCGACCGGGTCGCCGCCACCTGGTACGTCCCGGCGTCGGGGCGGCTGGCGGGCGGGCTGGCCGGCCGGGCCGCGGCGGCGACCGGGACGGCGGGCTCTCTGGGCGGCGCCCTCGCCAGCATGGCCTCTTTCGCCAGTAGCGTCGTCACGAGCGTGCAGGGCCTCACCAGCTCGGGGAGCGGGGCCGGAGGCGGCTTCTCGGGCGGTGGTGGGGGCGGTGGCGGAGGTGGGGGAGGAGGCGGAGGCGGGGCCGGCGGCTAGAAGCGACCTCGTCCCCCGGGGGCGGCGTGCGCCACGGTCATCCGACCGCTACACGATGACGTCCAGTAGCCCGGGCAGAAGGGTGAAGATGGCGTCCGTCCGCCCGGGTTGCTCGCCGTCGAGGTCGAGCAAGGCCGGCTGGGCTCCGCGGATGCCGACCGTGCAGCCGCGCCACATCCGGACCTTCGGGTGGTCGAGGTGGGCGCCACGGTAGACCTTGGCGATGTTCAGGACCAGCTCGAGCCGCCCCAGGTCGCCGACGACCACCACGTCGAAGAGCCCGTCGTCCATGACGGCCAGGGGGGCGATACGCATGCCGCCCCCGAAGTACTGGCCGTTGGCGACGACCACGATGCACATCCTGCCCCGGGCGACCTCCCGGTCGTCCACCGTGACCACGAGGTCCTTGTTGCGGTAGCTCGCCACGGTGGCCAGAGTGCCCCAGAGGAAGGAGACGAAACCCCCGAAGGCCTTGGTCGTCCGGTTGACCCGAGCCACCGTGTCCCCGCCGAGGCCTAGGTCGCCGACGTTGATGAAGTAGCGGACCTGACGGGTCCCGTCGTGGCCGACGAACTCCACCCGGCCGAGGTCGACGCGCCTGGTGCGCCCGGTGCGGAGGCGCTCGACGGCCTGGTCCTCGTCGCGGGGGATGCCCAGGGTCCGGACGAGGTCGCGGCCTGTCCCCCGGCTGATGAGCCCGAGCCGCACGCCCTCGCCCAAGAAGCGGTCCCCATCGAAGAAACCGTTCACGACCTCGTTCGTGGTCCCGTCGCCGCCGACCGCGATGATGGTCTTGTATCCGTCCTGCAAGGCCCGACGGGTGAGGAGGGTCGCCTCGCCGGGCCCGGAGGTGACGGCGTAGTCGTGTTCGAGACCGGCCCGGCCCAGTCGGTCGGAGATGGACGGCCACACCTTACCGGTCGTCCGGTTGGCCGAGGCCGGGTTGACGATGGCCATCGCCGACGGGGGGCGTTCCACCGGAGTCCCTCCACATCCCCGTATCGCCCATCCGGCGACGCCGAGCGGGCTCGGGGGTATCCACTCGGGCGCATCCAGCGGAGGGTATTGGCTACCGGGCGCCGGGTTCCTGTTGCGAGACCGGTGAGCGAGGCTACCGTCCTCACCAGGCGGCCTCGCTCACGTTCTCTCCGGTCGCGTCAACTCCTAGTTCCCTCTCACGCCGGGTTCACTCTTCGTCCGACGGGGCAGCCGCACTCTTCTTGGTGAGGAGCGACTTCCAAACCCGGAGCTTCAGGGGCACGCTGACCACCACGAGCACGCCGAGCACGATCCACGCCCACAGCGGTACACGGCTGAGGTCCATCCTTCTCACCCCCGTAACGAGAGCTTCTGGCGAAGCGGGCGCCAGACCAGACCCACCAGGCCGAGGCTTGTAAGGAGGCTCAGGGCGAGCTCGCGCCCCAGGGTCGGCCAGGGTATCCCTCCGAACGTGAGGATATCACGGAGGGCCAGGTAGACCCAGTAGGTCGGTAGCCACCAGACGACCGGGTGCCAGCCGGTCGGGAGCAGCGCCGACAGGAGCGGTCCCAGGATGAAGAAGAGGCCACCGACCTTCGTGGCGGCGATGCCCGCGACCTGGTTAGCGGCCAGGCTACCGATGTAGAAACCGAAAGCGACGCCAAGGACCCCGCCGACGGCGGCGACCGCCAGGAGTTGCCACGGGTCGACCCCGCCCACGCCGAAGGTGTAGAGTCCGCCCAGCACGAGGACCATGGAGAGGACCAGACCCATCAGCCCGCGACCCAAGATGTACTCGGCGCGCGAGAGCGGTGTGACCGCGAGGGCGGAGATGGCCCTGGTCTCCTTGTCCTCGATGATGTTGAAGCCGATGAACATGCCTCCGATGAACATGGCCGTCATGGCCAGGAGGATGGCCATGAGCGGGCGGACGGGGGACGCGTCCCGGCCGAGGTCCCTGGCCCCCAACTCCAATCCCGGCCGGCCGAGGATGTCGCCCAGGATTATCCCGGGCAGGTCGGCTACCTCGGCCGGCTCGTTGCCCTCCAGGACGACCCGCAGGTTCCCGTCCTTCTGGACGACGCCGACCGCGTCGTCCGCGGCCAGCACCCTCTCGTCCAGGGCGTTGCGGCTCGCCACCACCTCGACCCGGGCGTAGGCCGCCAGCCCCTCGCGGAGGCGGGGGTCAAGGTCTGACGTGACCACGACGGTCGCCGTGCTGGCACCCACCAGCGGCAAGAAGGCCCGCATCACGAGGGCTAGGAGGAACGGCGCGAGGAGGCCGTACAAGAGGATGAAATCACGCAGGCTCGATTCCGCGTCGCGCCGGATGATGGCCAGGAGGCGTCGCACCTAGGCCACCTCCCTTCTGGACTGCCAGGCGAAGGCCCACGCGGCGAGGACGAAGACCACCACGGTCGTGACCGACAGCTGGACCAGGGCGTCGCCTACAGCGACGGCCGCGCCCGACGGGAAATAGGCCTCTCGCAGGCCGTAAAGCAGCGGGTAGGTGGGGATGAGCTTGAGCCACCCTGGGTTGAAGCCCGGCGTCCAGTAGCCGATGGCCGGCAGCGACAGGACGAGGTTCACCACGATGCCCGTGAACAGGAACTGACTCATGGTCGCGAAGAGGTTGGCCACCGCCAGGGTCGTCAGGGTGACCACGGCGGCGTAGAGGAAGACCGCGGCCAGGAGCCCCGGCCAGGCGACGTCCGGCCCACGGGTCGCCAGGGTCAGGACGGCCGTGAAAGCCACCCCCAGGAGCCCCATCGTGACGCTCCGCGCGGCGAGGTACTCGGCGATGTGCACCGGGGTGACCCGCAGCGCCCGCACGGTCCCCTCGTGCTTCTCGACGAACAGTAGGGACGCCGCCAAGAACAGTCCGAGGAAGGCCACCTCCGTCCAGACCAGTACCGGGAGCAGGGAGAGGTTGAACGGAGGCCGCTGGGCCGCTGCCTCCGGGCGCAGTCTTTCCGTCGAAGCTCAAGTCCTCCACTGCGGGGCCGCGAGGTGCCTGGATAGCGGTGGCCCAGGCCACTGACCTCTATCATCATCGCCGGTCGTCACCTTCCTTGCGTGGTCTCACGCCGTTCTCGAGGATTTCGAACACCTCTCGCATGAGGTCGCGCACCGCCTCGGGCGGCAGGGCACCCTCGACCAGAGCCCGGCTCGCCTGCCACGAGACGGCGCTGAAGATGAACTGGACCACCTCGGGCTTGACGGACGGGCGGAGCTCGCCGCGTTCCTTGGCCTCGGTGATCCAGTCCAGGAGGACGAGGTCCGCCTGTGGTCCCAGCTCAGCCATCACCCGCTGGAGGAGGGCCCGGTCGGTCTCGCGGACGAGATGCTGCCCGAGCGCGTAAAGCTGCGGCTCCTCCTCGGCCAGACGAAGGGAGGCCTCCGTGGCGGCCAGGAGGCGCTCGAAGAGGCCGGCCTCCGGACCCAGGCGGGAGAGGCCCTCGTCAACCAGGCGGTGCTTGGCGTCGGCGAGCTGCCGGACAAGGTAGAGGTAGAGGTCGAACTTGTCGCCGAAGTATTGGTAGACCGAACCTTTCGCGATACCGGCCCGGCGGACCAGCCGCGAGAGCGAGGCCTCCCGGTAGGGATGCGCGGCGAACTCCTCGAGAGCGAGCTCGACTATCCGCCGGCGCTTCTCCTCGGGCAGATTGAAGAAGGTCTCCTTGGGCATCGCCCGGACCCCGCGCCTTCCAAGGGATATGACCAGGCGGTCATGTGACCGCCCGGTCATATCATAGGCGAAGCCGACAGCGGCGTCAAGTCGCCGCGGCCCGACCTTCCGGGGCCGGGTTCCTGACGCGGCACGTCTCCCCGGTGTAGGCGCGGAGGATGACTTCGTCCCCGTCGCGGCCGAGGAAGTTCTGCGGGGCCACCTGGACCTTGCCGAGCGGCGAGTCGACGACGAAGGTCGGGACCGCGAAGCCGCTCGTGAAGCCGCGCAGGGCGGAGACCAGCTCCAGGCCACGCTCGAGGGGGGTCCAGAAGTGGCTCGTGCCCCGGACGGGGTCGCACTGGTAGAGGTAGTAGGGGCGCACGCGCAGGCGGACCAGGCCGTGGAAGAGTGCCTTGAGCGTCGCCGCATCGTCGTTGACGCCGCGGAGCAGGACGGTCTGGCTACCCAGCGGGATACCGGCCCGCGTCAAGAGGTCGCACGCCACGGCCACCTGTTCCGTGAGCTCCCGGGGGTGGTTGAAGTGGATGTTCACCCACAGCGGGTGGTAGCGCTCGAGCATGGAGCAGAGCTCCGGGGTCACCCGCTGCGGCAGCGTCACCGGGACGCGGGTCCCGAGGCGCAGGACCTCCACGTGCGGGATGGCCCGGAGCGACCGCAGGATGTGCTCCAGCCAGGCGTCGCTACCCACGAGCGGGTCGCCGCCCGTGACCAGGACATCACGGACCTCCTCGTGTCGGCGGATGTACTCCACGCAGGCCCGGAGCCCGGCGGGGGTCATCGCCCGGTCCACCTGGCCGACCAGGCGACGGCGCGTGCAGTGCCGGCAGAAAGCGGCGCACTGCATGGTCACCAGGACGACGACCCGGTCTGGGTACTTGTGGACCAACCCGGGGACCGGACTGTGGCTGTCCTCCGCCAGCGGGTCGCCGAGACCCGGGTCGCCCTCGAGCTCGGCCGCCGAGGGTACCACCTGGCGCCGGATAGGGCAGTCCGGGTCGTCCGGGTCCATCAGCGACGCGAAGTAAGGTGTCACCGCCCAGCGGAACCGGGCACCGGCCGCCTCGACCTCTGCTCGCTGGGCGGGCGTCAGGTGTAGGTAGCGCGAGAGCCCTTCGGTCGTCGTGATGCGGTGGGCTAGCTGCCAACGCCAGCTGCCCGGGTCGTGCTCGTGGGCTCGGCAGGCCATCCGTGACACCTCCCGCGAGAGGAGTCTTGGAGCAGGCCGGTGCGGATCAGGGCCTCCTCCAGGATGCCGAGGACCAGTTCCCGGTAGCCGAGACCCGCGGCCCGACCCTCCGCGGCGAGGAAGCTCCACTCGCGCGAGAGGCTGGGCAGAGGGTTGGCCTCCAGGAAGTACGGCTCACCGTCCCGTCCGAGCTTGAAATCCACCCGGGCGAGGTCGCGGCACTCGAGCGCCGCCCAGACCCGGAAGGCGAGCTCCACCAGCCGTTGCTCCAGCGCGGCGGGGATGTGGGCCGGGCACTCGGCGCGCTCGAGGTTCAGGTGCTTGACCTCGTACGAGTAGATGAACTCTTCGCCGGCCGGGCCCTGCACGCGGTGCTCCGGCGGGACCCCGTCGCCGGGAAGGACGGCGAGGACGGGGAGGGCGCGGAGCCGCTCACCGTTGCCGAGCAGCCCTACGGTGAACTCGCGGCCCGGGAGGTACTCCTCGATGAGCGCCGGCTGGCGGTAGTTGCGGTGGAGCCAAGTCACCACGGCCTCGAGCTCGGCGGGTGAGGACACTTTCGACCGGCAGCGGATCCCCTTCGACGAACCTTCGGCGTTGGGCTTGACGAACAACGGGAACCCGAGCCCGCCGACCTCGGCGGGCAGCGGGGCGCCTGGCGGTACCTTGAGGGCGCGGGCCGTGGGGACCCCCGCCTGCGCGACGAGCGTCTTGGCCAGGTTCTTGTCGAGGGCGCAGCCCAGGGTCAGCGGGTCCGACCCGGTGTAGGGGATGCCCAAGAACTCAAGGATGGCCGGGACGATGGATTCACGGTTGCGGTCTCCCCAGCCCTCGGCCAGGTTGAAGACGATGTCGGGGCGGGTGCGCTCGAGAGCGGAAAGAAGGTCCGCTTGGTAAGGAAGGTGGACGACCCGGTGGCCACCGGCCTCTAAGGCTTCGGCGACCTCCCGTATTGTCACTGGGTCGTCGTACTCGGCGGCCTCGTCCTCCGTCTCACCTCTTCCCCACGGGCAGTGGGTCTTGAGGTTGTAGGCCAGACCTACGGTCAAGGACATCGGCCTTTAGACCCTTCTCTCTCCTATGGGCTTTCGTTGACTCTTGGCGGATGGGCTGTCGGTGGGCTTTGGTCGGTGGGCCGGGAACCCCGCCGTCGTTCCCGGGACATCCCCCCTACCGGTCTCGGGCAGGGCCGACGGCGTGCCCTGCGATTGACCTTACTATAGTCCCGGGGGTCGGGGGTGTCAACGACCGTTTGGGACCATCTAGGACCCGGTAGGCGTGGCTCTGAGCGCAGCCGGGCCAAGGCTGCTCTTGGACCGAGTCCACTCCTAGACCGAGCCGCTTCTGAGCCGGAGGCCGCTCCTGGGCCAAAGCCGCACTGGTAGGAAGCCGGGACCGCCCGGCGAACACGGTCATGCCAGTCAAGAACCGCCATCCTGGAGGGATCGTCTTTGGGCGGTCGTGTCCGCGCGGTGCTTTTCGACCTCGACGGCACCCTCCTCGACATCGACACCGAGGTCTTCCTCTCGGACTACTTCCGCCGCCTCGGCCGGGCCCTGGCCGGGTTCTTCGTCCCGGACGACTTCATCCCGCGTCTCATCCGGGCCACCGAGGCGATGATCGCCGACCGGGACCTCTCCAGACCGAACCGCGACGTTTTCATGGCTCACTTCTTTGACGGTCTGGATGTCGACCGCGAGGCCGTGCTCTCGGCGTTCGACCGCTTCTACCGGAGCGACTTCCCCGGTCTCAGCGTGCACGCTAGGCCGATGCCGGGGAACCGTGACGTCGTCGAACGCGTGCTCGGGGCCGGCCTCCTCGCGGTCGTGGCCACCGCGCCGCTCTTCCCCCGGGTCGCCATCGAGGAGAGGCTCCGCTGGGCGGGCCTGGATGACCTCACGTTCAGCCTGGTGACGACGTACGAGGACATGCACGCCTGCAAGCCCCACCCTGAGTACTACCGGGAAATCCTCGAGCGGCTCGGGGTCGAGCCCGAGAGCTGCCTGATGGTCGGCAACGACGTCGAGGAGGACCTTGCCGCCGCCGAGCTAGGTATCCGGACGTTCCTCGTCGAGGGGCGGGTCATCCACCGCGGGAGGCGGCCGTGCACCCCGGACCACCGCGGGCCCCTGACCGACGTCCCGCGGGTGCTCGGACTGGTCTGACGGACCCGCGGGGGCCCACGCGGACCCGGGCAGGCCCACGCGGACCCGGGCGGACCCGTGCGGGCCGGGCGGGCCTGGGCGGAGGGGCCACCGGCCGCGCCGGGCGCGCACCCCGGGTCTAAGGCCGCTGCCGGCCCGCATATGAGTTCCCGCAAGACAAGTCCGCGGGAGAGGCGGGGCGGCCCTTGGCGAGCGGGAGCGGCTGGTCACGGAGGGCGGGCGACTACGGCACCTACGCCACGGCGGCAGGTCGCCGCCTACGTTCCCGGCGTCCCCGCGCCGGTCCCGGTGCGGCCCTGGCCCGCCTGGCTTCGTCCATCTGGGATTCGTCGCGGCTGGTGCGGCAGACCCTCGTCGCCGGCGCGGTCTTGCTGGTGGCTCTCGGCCTCCTCAAAGCGCCCTACGACTTCCTCGCCGGTGCCCGGGCCTACCTCGTGCACTACCTCACGACCGACCTCGACCTCCAGGCCGCCGCCCGGCAGGTCTTCTCCCCGAACCTCCGCGAGGGTCTCGCCGAGGGTTGGCGCATCCTGCCCGAGCTCTGGGAACGGCTGCGCGGCCAGCCGTCTACCCCGGGCGAGACGACCTTCATCTTGCCGACCCAAGGGACCATCACCTCGGGCTTCGGTTACCGCGCAGACCCAGTGACGGGTGAGGTGGCCTTCCACACCGGCATCGACATCGCCGCGGAAGAGGGTACCCCCTTCGTGGCCGCGTTGGACGGGACGGTGCTGAGCGTGGACGAGAATGCCACCTACGGCCGTTTCGTCGAGGTGGACCACGGCCGCGGCCTGGTGACGCTCTACGCCCACGCTCAGACCATCACGGTCAAAGCGGGGGACCAGGTGAAGCAGGGGGATACCCTCGGGACGGTCGGCATGACCGGAAAGGCGACTACCCCGCACCTGCACTTCGAGGTCATCCTCGCCGGCCAACCCACCGACCCGCTGAAGATGAAAGGCCTGGGAGGCACGGAGTAAGGGAGGACCCAAGCGTGAGAGTCGGTCCGTCTTGTTGCCTGACACGCGGGCCCTATAGCCCAGAGGCTCTTGTCCTCCCCGCTGAATCCCAGCGGGGTCAAAGTCGGGCCTGGCCCCGAAGGTGCGAGAGATGCGACCGCTGCAAAGCTGCTCCATAGGAGGAATCCAATCAATAAAGGGCCAACTAAATGCCACGACTAGATACGGCTGGGTGAGCGCCATGGCTTGTGACTTCGCGCTGCCTCTCAATATGGCCCTGGTCGAGAGGCATAGGTTGGTCCGGGCAGGACTAGAAATGATTCTCCGACAGATGGAGGAACTGGCTACTCTAATCTCAGTCGAATCGGTCGGTGAGTTATACGCTCGATTGAGGGGCAGTGCTGACCGCCTCGATGTGGCCCTTGTCGACTACGTATGCGTACTGCGAGACTCGGCGGGCCTGCTGAAGGACCTTCGGGATCGACAAGTGGCAAGGTCAGTAGTCTGTATCGCGAGACCAGGCGTGGCAACCGCGCGAACTCTGATTAAGCTGGGCGTGGACGCCATCGCCTCCGTCGACGGTCGGCCGGAGGACTTGATGGCAGTAATCCGAGGTGTCCGGACAGGACGTACCGCCTGGCCTCGCGGGGTCAGGTGTGCGATCCCAGGCTCCGAACGCGGCAGAACGATTCTGACTCTCCGTGAGGAGGAGGTGGCTCGACTTCTTGCAGAGGGTGCGTCGAACCAGGAAATAGCCAAAGAGCTCTGTTTGAGCGTACGGACTGTAGGCAATTACGTGTCAGTTATTTACGGCAAGCTCGGAACTACATGTCGGTTCCGCATCGGCGTACGCCTGGTGGAACTCGACCTCCTCTAGCTAGAAAGTCTCCCTTTTTTGTTATAGGAGTCACAAGGAAGGTTGCGTTGACATAGCTAAGCCCCCCGCAGGGGTCCGACTGGAGCACAAGGGGCCGTACCCACGCACACCCGAGCGGTCGGCAGTCGTGGGACCAAACACGACGTGACGTAACAAGACAGGAGGTGTAAACATGTACGAGAGCCCGATGGTTGAGGTTGAGCTGCCCCCCATTTGCATCTGTCTCTGTCTCTGTCTCTGTCTCTGTCTCTGCATCGCCGTGGTTGAGTAGGCATTAAGCCGTAGGCTCCGAACTCCGGGCGGACCCCGGGATAATCTGATGGAGGTATGCCATTTGGCGGCGGTTCGCGACCAGTGGACGGTACCCATGCCGGCGTTATTCCGTAAGCTCCGGGCGCCGGTGTCCGTTCAGTTTGAGCTTACCTACAGGTGTAACAATCGTTGCATCTTCTGCCACAACCCGGGCCATCCGGACTCCGATATCTCCCCCGACTTGGCGCGCCATGTCCTCAAGACGCTGGCCGATGCTAAGGTGTTCCGGTGCATCTTCACGGGTGGCGAGCCGATTCTCCACCCACACTGCCTGGAGCTCTTTGGCTACGCTCGAGAGCTAGGCCTAACGACGGCACTCATCACCAACGGCGTGGCCACACTACCCTTCGTCAGTACCCTGCTGGAGCTCGGGTGCACATCATTTGAAGTCTCTGTCCTTGGCTCTGAAGCAAAGATGCATGACTCCTTAGTGCGGCACCCAGGCGCCTTCGACAGAGCGATGGGCGTTCTGGAGGCTTTGGGGAAGTCTCATCCGAGTGTTACTGTCAACGTGAACGCGACGATTACAAGCCATAATTACCAGGACATTGGACGGATTTATCGCCGCGTGCGAGCAGCCGGCGCCCGGTCATTCACGGTCACCCGGTTCGTGCCCACCAATCCCAATGATGATATAACCCCGAGCCCGCGTATGCTCAACGTGGCTCTGAGAGACCTTCTAAAGGCCAGAAGCGAGATTGGAATGCCGTTCCGGTTTCTCACCCCGATTCCATTCTGCGCGATAGAGCCTGACATATCACTGGCCGAACTATCCACCGCCATGTCTAGGTGTGACGGAGCGGTGTCGTGGTGCACCATTACGCCCATGGCTACGATCAAGCCTTGTCCGTGTTGGCACATACCTTGTGGAGACCTGAAGCATTCATCCTGCTCCGAGGCATGGCAAACAGATGCCACCCGTAGCCGTATTGTCGCCCAGGGGTTCATACCGGAGGCATGCAAGGCCTGCTCGCTGTTGCAAACGTGCGGGGCGGGATGCCGCGCATGTGCGCCGGAACCGGACGGCATGGATTACGCCGCTGCCAGACCTATTTCGTAGACTCGCCGACAGGGAGGTCTGCCTCGCATGTCATCGGATATCACTAAGGCTACTGTTCTCAGGCGCAGAAACGATGTGAAATGGAGAGAAGAAGACTTTGGACTGCTCCTCTGTAACGCCCGCGGCGAATACGCTGTCTTCAATAAAGTCGGGCAACTGATTTGGGAAATGCTTGCCGACCCTGCCCCAGTCGACCATCTGGTCAGGACCGTCCAGGCGAGGTACCCCGACGTTTCTCCAGAAGTTGTAGAGCAGGATGTTCTGCGCTTCGTAGAATCAATCTTCGCGAAGCAACTGGCGGAGCCAGCCTCCGATGCATGAGACCCAGTCCGGTTTCACGCGCCGGCCGCAGACCCTTCGCCTGCCGCCCGCCTGCGTGTACGAGGTCACGTACGCCTGCAATTGCAGGTGCGAGTTCTGCTACGTGGCCTCGGAAGCCGACCGGGAGGCCGAGCTGGACGTCATCCAGGTCACCGCTTCACTCGTCGAGCAGGGCATCATGCAAATGGGCTTCTCGGGAGGAGAACCGCTACTTCGCCCCGAGGTGATTGATGCCGCCCTGAAAGCGAGGAAGGCCAACGTCCAAACCCACCTGATCACAAACGGGACCCTGGTAGAGCACTACACCCCTACGGACTTCGTGAGAGCCTTTAGGTCAGTGCAGGTCTCACTCCAAGGCCCGACACTGCAAGCTCACGAGTCCGTAACGGCCACCCCGGGTTCCTTTGCGCAGGCGGCCAGAGGCATTGAGCTACTGGTCAGTGCCGGCGTGCAAGTCAACGTGAACGCCACCCTTACTCAGCGTTTGCTTCCGCACCTGCGCGAGATGTTCTACCTCGTCAAGGCGTTGGGTGCAGGAGCGTTCTCTCTAACGAGGTTCTGCGTACCCTTCGGTGGGCGCCACTCCGAAGTCCTGTCAGTCTCTCCCGCGGACCTCCGCGAGGCGCTCGAACTATGCGTCAGCATGAGCAGGAGTACCGGTGTGCACTTCGCGGGCTTGCTCTCGGGAGTCCCGCTGTGCATTCTAGGGCCCCTACCGCGAAGGAACCCGGGGGTGGTGCGGGGCTGCACTTGCGGCCACTTCTGGGTGGACGTCACTCCTGATGGCTACGTTAAGGTCTGTCCCCCGATGACCTGGACGTTCGGCCGTTACGACGCACTGACGACCGCCTGGCGGTCGGATCATCTGAGGGCGTGGCACGATGGGGGCAGTCTTCCACCCGAGTGCGGCCGCTGCAAGCTGGTCTCGAGGTGCAACGGGGGTTGTAGAGCAAGCGCGCTGCACTGGACCGGAGACCCGTGCGCCCCCGATCCATTGAAGATGCGCTCGCTGCGCTCACGCGAGGACGTGGGCAGAAGCACCGATTCGAATGACACGGCAGGTGTCCTCCGTGCTCGCTAAGCGGCTCTGGCCCTTCGTAAGACCACTCCTGGGGCTTCAAATCATCGCCCTCACGATAATCGTCCTCGGTCAGATAACGACGTATCTAACCCCCTGGTTCACTATGCAAATCGTCGACTCAGTCGCACAAGGTCTGGGACCGGGGGTTCTCCTCCGGGCTACAGGCGGCATGGCTGCTGCCGTGCTTCTAACGCACTTCCTGCGGTCATCCAGCCAGTACCTCGTCTCCCTTGTTGCTCAAAAGGCCACGCTCAGTCTCCGGGGGACCCTCATGGCTAAAGTGCTGGGCGGAGACATGATCTCCGTAATGTGCCATGCCTCCGGTGACCTGGTGTCGCGAGTCATGAACGACAGCGCTCTCGCCGGCTCACTACTCGTACAAATACCCCTGGACTTGGCGTCCAACTTGCTCACCGTCGCTGGCGTGCTGGGTTTCATGTTCTCCCTCAACTGGCGCCTCACCTGGGCCTCGCTGCTGGTCCTTCCGTTAGTGGGGGTGACGGCGGCTGTGTTCCAGCGCCAATACTACCTGACCGGGCTACGCCTCCAGCAGGTGACAGGAGAAGTGACTGCCGTCGCAACGGCATCCGTACAAGGCCATCGCGAGGTGAAACTCTTCGGCAACTGGCGGCTCGAGGACGCCCGAATTCTCGCTCGACTCACCAAACTCCTGACGACCACCATGGACCGCGCTCGAGTCACCACCATCTCCGGCGGCATCATACAGCTCGCGTGCGCGATAGGCCAAGTCACGGTCTTCGCCTTCGGCGGATACGAAGTCCTCTCGGGACGCGCGACTCTGGGGCAAGTTGTGGCCTTCACGAACTATCTTGGCCTTCTTTACGGCCCGGTTCAGCAAATCAGCGTAGCGAACCTAGGAATCAGGGGGGCACGCGGGGCAGCCGAAAGGGTCGTAGAGTTGCTCAACATCATGCAGGAGCCCAGGCGTGGGTTGCTGCCGGCCCCACGACCTGTCCGCGAACTACGCTTCGACAGCATCGTTTTCGGATACCTTCCGGAGAAGCCGGTGCTCTCAGGATGTTCGCTTGTCGCCCGCAACGGCGAGATTACAGCGATTGTCGGTGCCAGCGGCTCCGGAAAGACCACGCTGGTAAGCATGGTGCCTCGGCTCCTTCAGCCCTGGAGTGGGCGGGTGTTGCTGAACGGCGTGGATGTCCAAGATATAGAGCTAGCCTCCTTGCGGAGCGCCGTCGGGGTTGTTTCCCAAGACCCGTTCCTGTTCGACGGAACATTGAAGGATAACATCCTATACGGCAACCCCGAGGCCACCGAGGATGAACTCGCGCGAGCCTGTGCAATCGCGCGCATTGACGAGATTGCACGGGGGTTGCCTAGAGGGTACGATGAACCTCTGGGAGAGCGTGCGCAGAGGCTCTCAGCAGGCCAGCGGCAGCGAATCTCGTTAGCCCGGGTCATCCTGCGTAACCCCGATGTTATCATCCTGGACGAGGCCACCTCCTCTCTAGATTCCGATACCGAGGCGGCCATCCGGGAAGCAATGTATCCCCTCGTTAAGGACAAGCTCGTCCTCGTCATCGCCCATCGTCTCAGCACCATCCAGGAGTCAGGGACCATACACGTGCTCGATGCGGGGCGCATTGTCTCATCGGGCAACCACACACAGCTCTTCGAGTCGTGCCCCGTTTATCGGCGGCTCTACGAGGAACAGTTCGTCCGCGAACGAGGGAACAAGTCCTAGAACCCCGAAGGGGGCTACCCGCCATGAAGGCAGGGCTCGTGAACCTGCCCGCCGTGCACGCTTCGGTGGGTGAGCATGTCGGCCTGGAGTATATCGCAGCGGTATGGCGCCGCATTGGGGTGGAGGTGCGTATCTGGGAGGCCCCCCCAGGCAACGACGTGACTCGCGAGGTCGCCGAGGCTGGTCTTGACATCCTTGGGTTCTCCCCCTTCCACACCGTAGCCCCCGTGGCCTTCAACATGGCGCGGGCGGCAAAAGAAGCCTGTTCGCGGACACACGTGGTGTTCGGCGGGGTGTGGTCATCCTTTAACGCGGAACGCATCCTGGACCTTGAACCGGCAGTGGATAGTGTGTGCGTGGGCGAGGGCGAAGACACGGCGGCAGAGCTCGTGGAGGCACTCCGGACAGGCTCGGACCTGAGCGCAATCCGAGGGCTGGTGCACCGAAAGGATGGACACATCGTTCGGAATCCCGGTAGGCCGCTACGCCGCGACCTGGACAGCCTGCCATTCCCGGCGAGAGACATGCTGGCGGCCCGTCTTCACCTCCGGCCGTCGGGGTACATCGCACAGGTCAGCACCAGTAGAGGCTGCACGGGGACATGCACGTTCTGCTGCATAAACTCGATTTGTCGCCTTCAGGGCGGCCCTGCCTGGCGGGGCAGGTCGCCCGAAAATGTGGTGGCGGAGCTCGAAATCTTGGCCACCAAACACGGTGGTCCGGGCTACTTCTTCACCGACGGTGACTTTCTGGACCCAGGAAGGATGGGAAAGGAAAGAGCGCGGACAATCGCGCGGCTCATGGTTGAGCGTCGCGTCGTATCGCCGTTCTTCGCGTTCATGCGGTCCGATGACCTCTGCCACCCCGAGGGGGAGCGTACGCTGGAGCTGCTCTGTCGAGCGGGCCTTCGTAAGGTCTACCTAGGGGTGGAGTCCGGGTCACCTGAAACGCTCCGCCTGTACGGTAAGAGGGCCACACGGGAGCAGCATGTCAGGGCCATCGAATTGCTGCGCGCCATGGGCGTCCCCGTGGAGATAGGGTACATCCTAATGCATCCATGGGCCACCACCTCCGAGATCAGGGAGAATACCGCCTTCCTGAAGGATGTGGGCCAAGCGCACCTCCTCTCAAACATGTGCGTGACTGTCCAGCTGTATAACGGAGCCGCCCTCACCGCGAGAGCGGTAGAGGATGGGCTGCTTGAGGCAGACCACGACATAATGAACCCCCTCGCGTACAGGTTCCTCAACCCCTCCATAAAGAAATTGTCGGGAGCGCTAACCCATACGGCCTATTCCGACTGGGCCAAAAAACTCGACATGACGTTAAAGCACCTAGACACTTGGCTGACTCTTAGCCGCCCCCGGGCTCGCGGCGACTCAGGAAAGACCGTGGCGAAGGTGCAGGCCCTTTTGGACCGAGCCGCCGAGGCGAACCTGCGCTTCATGGCCCGGAGCTGCGACCTGGCCGACACCGGGTGGAGCCCCGAGGCGTATCGCGAAATCGAGGCAGAGCTGCGGAGCGTGTGCGAGACTATCATGGCGGAGGCCGCCAGCATGGCCCTACCGATGCCCGGCGCGAGTCAATAGCCATGGCAACACGCCTGGAGGGGTGCGGGCCCGGGTGCCGCGTGGAGCCTATACTAACGCAGCCCGGTGGCGACGCGGTCAGGGTTCCCGGCGGACCCGAGCTGCTCCCGTGGGAGTTGTCGTAAGAGCCGTAGTCGACGGCCCGGTGAACGGGTCACCCCTTTTGCTACCGGGCGACTGCGAGATGCTCGTCCGGGCATCTAGGTCGCCGCCCTATCGACACCATCAACCTCTACCTAGAAAGTGTAGGGCAAGACAGGTAACGGTACGGGTAACACTTCTGCGTGGCCGGGCGGCCGAAACGACAGTAGCGTTCCGAGCGCGTGACGAACCGGGCCGTGCCTTCGGGGCGGGGATGGGTTATAATGCTTGAGACACAGTAACCTCCCGCTCCATCCGGAGGCGGTGCTCCATCCAGTCTTCGAGGTCGTCCCTGCCGGTTCCGGAGGAAGTCCTGCTCCGGGTGACCCGCCCCGCACGGTACCTCGACGCCGAGCCCAACGCCGTCCACAAGCCGCACGACGAGGGGCTGGTCCGGTTCGCCCTGGCCTATCCGGATGTCTACGAGGTCGGGATGTCGAACCTGGGGCTGGGGCTCCTCTACCACGCCCTGAACGCCCGGGATGACGCCCTGGCGGAACGGGTCTTCTGCCCGTGGCCTGACATGGAGGCGGAGCTGAGGTGCCTCGGCATCCCGCTGTTCGTCCTCGAGTCCGGGAGGCCGGTCCGCGAGTTCGACCTGCTCGGGGTGAGCCTGCAGTACGAGCTCACCTACTCGAACATCCTCAACCTGCTCGACCTGGCCCGCGTGCCGCTCCTTGCCGCCAAGCGCGGCCCCGGGGACCCGCTCGTCGTCGGCGGCGGGCCGTGCGCGTACAACCCGGAACCCCTGGCTCCGTTCTTCGACCTCTTCTTCCTGGGCGAGGCCGAGGAGGCCGTGGGCGAGCTGGTCGAGGTCGTGGGTTCCTGGCGTCGCCGCGCTGGGAGGTGGTCCGTGGACGGGGAACGCGGCGCCGGCGGGGACCGCCTGGAGCTCCTGGCCGAGCTGGCCCGCGTGCCCGGGGTCTACGTGCCTGCCTTCTACGAGCCGGTCTACCGGGACGATGGCCGTGTCGCCGAGATACGGGTCCTGCGGGACGGGGTCCCGGAGCGGGTGGTCAAGCGGGTCGTGGCCGACCTGGACCGCGTGCCCGTCCCTGAGGCCCCGGTGGTGCCGCTGGTCGAGGCCGTGCACGACCGGGCTGCGGTCGAGGTGATGCGGGGCTGCGCCCGCGGTTGCCGGTTCTGCCAGGCGGGCATGATCTACCGGCCCGTCCGGGAGCGCTCGCCACACCGTGTAGAGGATGCCGTCCGGGCCGTCCTGGCCAACACGGGCTACGGGGAGGTCTCGCTGGCCTCGCTGTCCACCTGCGACTGGGGTCCCGTGGCGGCCGTCCTGTCGCACCTGGTCGAAGAACACGGCCCTAAGGGGATAGCCGTGTCGCTCCCGTCGCTAAGGATCGACACTTTCGCCGTCGAGCTTGCGTCTAAAATCCAGGAAGTGAGGAAGACGGGCCTCACCTTCGCGCCGGAGGCCGCGACCGCGCGTCTCCGGGCGGTCATCAACAAGGGGGTCACCAGGGCGGACCTCATCAACGCGGCCCGAGCGGCCTTCGACGCCGGCTGGGACAGGCTGAAGCTTTATTACATGCTCGGCCTACCCACGGAGACGGACGAGGACCTGGAGGCCATCGCCGAGGAGGCGGCCGAGGTCCAGCGCGCCTACCAGGAGAGGAGCGGCCCCGGCGCCGCCAGACGACCGCTCCTCCTCACGGTCAGCCTCGCCACGTTCATCCCGAAGGCCCACACCCCCTTCCAGTGGGCGCCGCAGGTCACGGCGGAGGAGGCCGAGCGACGCGTCGCGGTCGTGCGGGAGGCCCTCGGCAACCCGCGGCCCGGGAGCGTCGGGCGGTCCAAGCGTCGGGCCGGGGTGAAGCTGGACTGGCACAGCCCCGCGATGAGCCGGCTGGAAGCCGTGCTGGCCAGAGGCGACCGGCGCGTGCACCGGGCCATCCTCAAGGCCTGGCGGAAGGGCGCCAGGTTCGACGGCTGGACGGAGCACTTCCGCGCGGAGTTGTGGGACTCGGCCTTCCGGGAGGAGGGTCTCGACCCTTCCTTCTACGCGAACAGGGCGCGGCCGGAGGACGAGGTGTTCCCTTGGGAGCATCTGTCGAGCGGCGTCGAGCGCGAGTTCCTCCTCGGCGAGTGGCACCGAGCCTTGGCCGGCGTGCCGACGCCGGATTGCCGCTGGGCGGCATGCGCGCGCTGCGGTGTGTGCGAGACCACGGGTGCGAGGAACCGCCTCGCCGGGAGGGAGGCCGGCGCGTGAACCCGCGATGGCGGCTCCGGGTCTGCCTTTCCAGGACCGGACGGGTCAGGTTCATCTCCCACCTGGATTTCGTGCGGCTCTTCGAGCGTGCGGTGCGCCGGGCGGGCCTGCCCGTCGCCCTCAGCGAGGGGTACAGCCCGGCTCCGCGGATAGCCTACGGATGGCCGCTGCCCCTCGGTATGGAGGCGCTCTCCGAATACGTGGACGTCGAGCTCACTGCCAGGGTCCCGCCCGACGACGCCGCGGCCCGGCTCGCACGAGCCCTCCCCGAGGGCTTCGCCGTGAGGGACGCCCGCTATGTCAACCCCCACGGGCCATCGCTCATGGCGGAGTTCGATACGGCCGTCTACATAATCAGGCTGCCCGGCCGGGGGAAGGGCCTCGCCGAGTGGCAGCAGGCCGTGGACCGTCTCCTCGCCAACCGGCGTCTGGAGGTGGTCCGGGAGCGCGGCCCCAACGGGGCGCGGCAGACGAAGCGACTCGACCTCAGGCCGTTCATCCGCAGGCTCGAAGTCCGCGGGGAGGTTCCCGGAGGCCGGGTGGAGCTCCTCGCCGAGCTGGCCCTGGGCGGCGGTGGGACGGCCCGGCCTGAGGAGGTCGCGGCGCTCCTGGTGGCCGAGGCCGGCGTCCGGGGTGAGGTCCCATCCGGGGAGGAGGTCCCATCCGGGGAGGAGGTCCCCTCCGGGCAGCGGCCGGAAGGTTTGGAGACGGTGCGGGTCGGCTTCAGGCGGGCGGCCGGCCGGGCAGGCGGAGCGGTCAAGGGCGGCGGTCCGGAACGCTTCGAAGCGTAGAGCTAGGTTCAGAAGGGTAACGAGCTTGGGGCTACGGGCCCGTTCAGGAGTGGACGTGTGTGTCCAAGGAGATTCTCGTCAATGTCGAACCCGGGGAGACCCGGGTGGCCATCCTCGAGGACGGTATCCTGGTCGAGGTCTACTACGAGAGACCGACCGGCCAGCGGACGGTGGGGAGCATCTACAAAGGCAAGGTCGAGAACGTTTTGCCGGGCATGCAGGCTGCCTTCGTCAACGTCGGTCTCGAACGTAACGCTTTCCTTTATGTCGCCGACGCGCTTCCTCCGAAGAACGCCGAGGAGGAGGACGGCGGGCAGGTCCGGGTCGAGCACAAAGAGCGCTCAAGCCGGTTGACCATCGAAGACCTCCTGAGGCCGGGGCAGGAGATCATGGTCCAGATCGTCAAGGAGCCCATCGGCTCGAAGGGGGCCCGCGTCACCACCCACTGCACGCTGCCCGGGCGGTACCTGGTCCTCATGCCCACGGTGGACTACGTCGGGGTGTCCCGCCGAATCGACAACGACCGCGAGCGCGACCGTTTACGTAGGATTGCCGACCGCCTCCGGCCGGAGAACATGGGCCTTATCGTCCGCACCGTGGCCGAGGGGAAGAGCGAGCACGAGCTGGCCCAGGACGCAGAGTTCCTCGCCAAGCTCTGGCGGAAGGTGAGGGAGCGCTACCGGACGGGGCCCGCACCCTCGCTCCTCCACAAGGACCTTGGCCTGATTTACCGCATCATCCGCGACTCCTTCACCGAGGAAGTAGACCGCTTCGTCATCGACTCAAAACATGAGTACGACAAGGTGCTCGAGCTCCTCGACGACATCGCCCCGAACCTGAAGAAGCGGGTCGAGCTCTTCTACTCCAGCGAGCGGACCATCTTCGACCTCTACAACCTGGAGCCGGAGATAGAGAAGGCCCTGAGGCGCCGCGTCTGGCTGAAGAGCGGTGGCTATCTCGTCATCGACCGGACCGAGGCCCTCACCTCCATCGACGTCAACACCGGGAAATACGTCGGTTCGACCGACCTCGCCGACACTGTCCTCAAGACCAATCTCGAGGCAGCCCGGGAGATTGCAAGGCAGCTCCGCCTGCGTGACATCGGTGGTATCATCATCTGCGACTTCATCGACATGGACAGCGAGAGCCACCGCCAGAAGGTCCTGCGGACCCTCGAGGAGCACCTCCGGCGCGACCGGACGCGGACCTACGTGCTGGGCATCACGCAGCTCGGTCTGGTCGAGATAACGCGGAAGAAGGCCAAGCAGTCCCTCGACGATTCCCTGACCCGGCCGTGCCCGTACTGCGAGGGCCGTGGGCGTGTCCTGTCGGAAGAGAGCGTAGCCGCGAAGTTGAGGCGGGAGATCCGGGCCATGCTTCGCCGCAGCCCGGAGGAGGCCATCCTCGTCGAGACCCACCCGGCCGTGGCCGCCCTCCTCATCGGCTCCGGGGGCGTGAACCTGAGGTCGCTCGAGAACGAGACGGGCAAGACTATCTACATCCGCGGCTCCGACCAATGTCACATGGAGAACCTCGTCGTGCGGGCCATGGGGTCGCGCGAGGAGGTCGAGGCGAAAGCCCTGCCGGTCCGTCCGGGGCAGGTCCTGGAGGTCAAGGTCGAGGAGCCTCACGTCTCCAACGTCTGGGATGGTATAGCGAGAGTCGAAGGGTACGTGCTCGACGTCGAGGGCGGGGCCAAGCTGGTGGGTGAGAAGGTCAAAGTGGAAGTGACCAAGGTGCACCGGACCTACGCCAAGGCTCGCGTCCTGGAGGGTGCCGTTCCTTGACGGTGCGGCCTCGGGCGTGCTAAAGTGAGTCGTTGTGACCAGCCCCGAGATGCCGGGACTTGCGGTGGACCGGCCTAGAGCTCCGTGGAGGTAGGCCTCGTGTACGCCATCATCGAGACCGGAGGCAAGCAGTTCAAGGTTTCCAAGGGTGACGTCCTCGAAGTCGAACGGCTCGACGGCAAGGAGGGCGACCCCGTCGTCTTCGACCGCGTCCTAGCCGTCCGCCGCGATGACGGGACGCTGGAGGTCGGCGGGCCGACCGTCGCCGGGGCGAAGGCCACGGGCCGAATCGTGGCCGAGTTCAAGAGCGACAAGGTCCTGGTCTTCAAGTACAAGAACAAGGTCAACTACCGTAGGAAGCGCGGTCACCGGCAGGTTCAGACCCGGGTCCTCATCGAGGACATCGTCGTCGGCTAGGGCAAGGAGGTGTCGTTATGGCTCACAAGAAGGGCGTAGGCAGCTCGCGCAACGGACGCGACAGTCGCAGCCAACGGCTCGGCGTGAAGCGTCACGACGGGCAGTTAGTCACGGCCGGCAGCATCATCATCAGGCAGAGGGGGACGAAGGTCTTCCCCGGCCTCAACGTCGGTCGTGGCCGGGACGACACCCTCTTCGCCCTCATCGACGGAGTGGTGACTTTCGAGCGGTGTGGCAAGAACCGCACGCGGGCTCTGGTCCGGCCGTTGGAGGTCATCGCCGCGCCCGAGGTCGTCTCGCCGGCCGGGGTTGCTTCGGATGGAGCCGCCGAGTAAGAAGCACGAGCCTTGACTGCCCCTGGAGGGAGCCGGGACCACCGGACCCCACCAGGGGCAGTTCTGACGTACCCCTGGCGTCGTGTGGTAGAGAGGAGTGGTTCTCATGACCAAGCGTCCGAGCCCGTTCGTCTGGAACTTCACCACGGTCAATCTCGTCCTCATCCCTGTCGCTGTAGTCATCAACTTCGTCGGCAAGTACATCGCGGCCGCCTTGAAGCTTCCCCTGTGGCTGGACTCCATCGGGACGGTCCTGGCGGGCTTCCTCGGCGGCCCCTGGGTCGGGGCCGTCTCCGGGGCGGTGAACAACGCCATCTACGGCCTCACCGTCGACCCCATGTCCTTCTGGTACCTCATCACCAGCATCGCCATCGGCCTCGTGGCCGGGTACTTCGCCTACACGGGCTGGACCAAGGACGTCGTCCGGGCCTTCGTCCTAGGCCTCTTCATCGCCGTCGCGGCCACGGTCGTGTCCTTCCCCATCAACATGAGGCTCTGGGGCGGCCAGACCGGGAACATCTGGGGTGACGCCCTCTTTGCCACCCTCCTGGCGAAGGACACACCCCTGTGGCTGGCTTCCCTCCTCGACGAGTTCGTCGTCGACCTTCCGGACAAGGTAGCTACGGTCCTGGTGGCCTTCGCCGCTTTCAGGGCCCTGCCGGAGCGGTTGGTCGTCCTCTTCCGGCCGAAGGGTGGAATCGAGAAAATCTAGCGCGAAGGTCTGGCCCCGCTTGCCGTCGTCCGGCCGGGGGCGGGGTGGTGGCCGCCAGCGAGGTGCCCGAATGAGAGCCCTCAGTCTGTATGTGCCCGGCTCCACGCCGGTACATCGCCTGGACCCCTTCACCAAGGTCGTCTACGCCGCCTCGGTCGTCGCCGCCGGCTACATCCTCCCCGACCTCCGGGCGGTCGCGGTCCTCCTCGGACTCAACCTCGCCCTCCTGGCCTTGGCGAGGGTCCTGCGCCGGACCTGGCCCGTATTCGCCATGACCCTCTTCATCCTCTCGACGGTGTTCGTCATCCAGGGGCTCTACTTCCCGGGCAACCGCACCGTTGTGGTCAGAGTGGGGCCGGCAGCCTTCTATCGCGAGGGACTCGCCTTCGCCCTGGACATCACCGTGAGGCTCTACAACCTCCTGGCCGGCACGGTGGCCCTGATCCTGACCACCCGCCCCTCCGACCTCATCGAGTCGCTGGTCCGACGGGGGCTCTCGCCCCGGATCGGCTACGTCATGGCCTCCGTCCTCCAGCTCATCCCCTCCATGTCCGCGGCCGCGGCCGCCATCGTCGACGCCCAGCGCGCCCGTGGAATGGAGACCGAGGGGAGCCTCCGCACCCGGTTCCGGGCCTACCTGCCCGTCATCGGCCCTCTGGTCTCGAGCTCCCTCGTCGCCGCCCAGGAGAGGGCGATGGCCCTGGAGGTGCGGGCCTTCGGGTCGCGCGGCCCGCGCACGTTCCTTAGCGAAGAGGTCGTGCCGGCCTACGGCCCGCCGGTCCGGTTCCTGGCCGTCGCCATACTCCTGGGCTCCGTGGCCTGGAGGCTGGTCACGTGAAGGCCATCGTCTTCGAGGATTTCAGCTACCGCTACCCGGTCCCCCGCGACCTGGGGCTGGCCCTGGACCACGTCTCGCTCGAGGTCGAGGCGGGGGAGTTCGTCGGGGTCGTCGGTCCGAGCGGGGCCGGGAAATCCACGCTGGCCCAGGCTACGGTGGGGCTCGTACCCCACTTCTACCGCGGTGCGGTCGGCGGGCGCGTGGTCGTCGACGGGGTGGACACCCTCAAGAGCAGCGTCGCCGAGCTCGCGCAGCGGGTCGGCCTGGTCTTCCAGAACCCCTTCACGCAGGTCTCCGGAGCCAAACTCACCGTCTTCGAGGAGGTCGCGTTCGGCCTCGAGAACCTCGGCGTGCCCCGGGACGAGATGCGCCGCCGGGTGGAGGAGGTCCTGGCCACCCTCGGCATCGCCCACCTCCGTGACCGGAACCCGTTCGCCCTCTCGGGCGGGGAGATGCAGCGGCTGGCCATCGCCTGCATCATGGCCCTCCGCCCACGGATCGTCGTGCTCGACGAACCCACTTCCCAGCTAGACCCCACCGGCAGCGACGAGGTGTTCGCGGCCGCCCTGGCCTTGCGGGAGAGGGGCGTCACCGTCGTCATGGTCGAGCAGAAAGTCGAGCGGCTGGCCGAGCACGCCGACAGGGTCGTCCTCCTCGACCGGGGGCGGGTGGTGGCGTGCGGCTCCCCGGCCGAGGTCTTCTCCCGGCCCGACCTGGAGAGCCACGGGGTCAGGCGGCCCGTCTACGCCGAGGTGGCTCGGCGGCTCGGCGTGGCTCCCGGAGGGCGGCTGCCGGTGACCCTGGCCGAGGCGGTGGCCGCCCTAGGGCCAGTACCCGCGTTGGACGCGGCGCGTCTGCCGGAAGCCGCGACCGGGCCCGAAGCGGCAACCGGGCCGGAAGCCGCGGTGAAAGCTCTGGGCGTCAGGTTCGGCTACCTGCCCGGGGAGGAGGTCTTCCGGGGGGTGACCCTGGAGCTGACCGCTCCGGGGGCGGTGGCCGTCGTCGGCCAGAACGGAGCAGGCAAGACCACGTTCGCCCGCCTGTTGAACGGCCTCCTCCGGCCCACGCACGGGGTGGTCCTCGTCGACGGCCGGGACACCCGCGACCACACCCCGGGCCGCCTGGCGGCCAAGGTAGGGTTGGTCTTCCAGAACCCGAGCGACCAGATCTTCAAGAGCCGGACGCTGGACGAGGTCATGTTCGGCCCCCTCAATCTCGGCCTGCCGCGTAAGGAGGCCGAGGCCAGGGCCATGGCGGCCCTGGAGAGAGTCGGCCTGGCCCAGCACGCCCGGCGAAACCCCTACGATTTCGGGCTCGCGGAGCGCAAGCTCATCGGGATCGCCTCCATCCTGGCCATGCGGACCCCGGTGGTGGTCTTCGACGAGCCGACCATCGGCCAGGACCACCGCGGGGTCGAGCTGGTCCGGAGCATCGTCCGCGAACTCGCCGACGAGGGACGCTTGGTCCTCACCATCACGCACGACATGGACTTCGTCGCCTCGACCTTCGAGCGGACGGTCGTCTTCCGGCGGGGCGAGGTGACGGCCGACGGCCCCACGCGGAGGGTCTTCGCAAGCCCCGACCGGCTCGCCGACTCCTTCCTGGAGGAGCCTCACGTGACCCGACTGGGACGGGCCCTCGGCCACCGGGAGACGCTGCTCACGGTGGACGAGCTCGTCCGGGCCCACCGGGTGGCGCGCCGGGAGGCTCCCTAGGCCTGTCCGACCGCAGCCACACCCGCCCGGCAGGAGAGTCCTGGGGGTACCAGAAGATTGGAATGCTTGTCGAGTGTAGCCATCGTCACCGTCCGGAAGGGTGTCTTGGCTTGCGGTGGTTCGTTCATCCTCGGGCGACCGGGCTCAGTCTCACCGGCGGAGAACTCGTCCGGTCCGTCCGGAGTCTACGGCACGGCTTCCTCAACGACCTTCAGGTCATCCGAGGTTGGCTCCAGTTGGGCCGGACCGAGCCGGCTCTCGAGCAGCTCGACCGCGTCCTCGAACGTCTCCGAGGCGAGATGGGCTGGTCGGAGCTCGGCGACGACGACCTCGAGGCAGCGCTCTTGCTGTCCCTGACCGAGGCCGAGGGCGCCGGGGTGGAGCTCACGGTGGACGTCGCCGGAACCTCGTCGCACCCAGGCGGGTCGCCGGGGGCTTCCTTCCCGGTCGCTCTCTGGGCCATACTTAGGACGGTCATCCGTCGGGTGGCGTCGGACGACGACCCCCGGCGCGGTGCCGTGGAGGTCTCCGTGTCGAGAGCCCCGGGGTGCGCCGAGGCCAGGGTGGTCGTGCCGGGCGGCGGTCCAAGCTTCGACCCGGAGGGCCTGGAGGAAGAGGCCTTGCGCTCCCGCGGCTTCCTGCTTGCCGACATCGGTGACTCTCCTCCGGGGCCCGGAGGCGCAGTGGGGGTCGAGTGGCGCCCTGCCGCCGCAACCTGGCGCGTGTCCGAGGGCAGGCCGTCGGACGTGGAGATCCTGCTCGTCTCCGCAGAGCCTCCGGCCGAGGGCTTGACCGCCTAGAGGCTTGAGAGCCTGAAGGCTTGACCGCCTGATGGACGGGTGATGCCGTCTGTTCGTCGATGAGGCCCGCATCCAGATCAAGGCCGGCCGGGGCGGTGACGGACTCGTCGCCTTCAGACGGGAGAAGTACGTCCCCCGGGGAGGCCCGAGCGGGGGCGACGGTGGGGACGGCGGCGACGTCGTCTTCGTCGCCGACCCTGGGCTCGGGACCCTCTTGGACTTCCGCTACCGCCGGCACTTGGTGGCCGGGGACGGGGAGGCGGGCGGTCCCAAGAACCGGGCCGGCCGGCGCGGCGACGACCTGGTCGTCCCGGTGCCGCTCGGCACGGTCGTCTACGACGACCTGACCGGTCGGCTGATCGCGGACCTTTCCCGCCCGTGGGAGCGGGTCGTCGTCGCTCGGGGCGGCCAGGGAGGGCGCGGCAACGCCCGGTTCGCCACCTCCACGGAACAGGCCCCGCGCTTCGCCGAGCGGGGCGAGCCCGGTCAAGAGCTCACGGTGCGCCTGGAGCTCAAGCTCCTTGCCGACGCCGGCCTGGTCGGGCAGCCCAACGCGGGCAAGTCCACATTCCTCGCGCGGGTCTCGGCCGCAAGGCCGAAGATCGCCGATTACCCCTTCACCACGCTCGTCCCCAACCTGGGAGTCGTCGCCGTGCCGGGGCGTGAGGGAGCCTCCTTCGTCCTGGCCGACATCCCGGGCCTCATCCGCGGGGCCCACGAGGGGGCCGGACTCGGGGACCGTTTCCTCCGGCACATCGAGCGGACGCGGGTGCTGGTCCACCTCGTGGATGTCTCGCCGTTGGCCGGCCTGGAGCCCGTCCGGGCCTACCGGGAGGTGCGGAGGGAACTCGAGCGGTACGACCCGGTCCTTGCCGCACGGCCCGAGGTGGTCGTGGCGACCAAGATGGACGTGCCCGGGGCTGAGGAGGGTGCCCGGCGGCTGGAGGAAGAGCTGGCCCGAGAGAGCCACCCGGGTCCTCTCTACCGCGCTTCGCCGCTCACCGGGGAGGGCATCCCGGCGGTGTTGCACGCCGTGGCCGACCTTCTCGCCGCCACCGCCGCGCCGGCCGGGTCGGAGGCTGAGGTCCCGGCCGCCGCAGACGCGGGTGTCCCGACGGCGCCGGGAGACCGGCTGCTGAGCGGCGCACCGGGTCCCACGGCTGGCGCCCCGGGCCCGACGGGCGGCACGGGCCGGGGCCGGGGCGGTTTTGATGTGTCCCGCGAGGGCGACGCCTTCGTGGTGCGCGGGGAGGATATCGAGCGTATGGTGCTGATGACCGACCTCTCGAGCCCCGAGGCGCTCCGCCACCTCCACTACGTCTTGAAGAGGCGAGGCCTATACAGGGCCCTGCGCCGGGCGGGGGCCTGCCCCGGCGACACCGTCCGGGTCGGTGAGTTCGAGTTCCTGTTCACCGAGTGAGCGTCTCCGGGGACAAGGAATCTCGGCTCAGCCGTGGTAAGTAAGGGCTCGTTGGGGAACAAAAGCGCAGCTACAACGCAAGAGGGTGGGGTCTTGGCGGCCGCAGGGACGCTCCGGATAGGACTGATGGGGGGCACCTTCGACCCCATCCACGTGGCCCACCTTGTCGCGGCCGAGGCCGCCCTGGAGCAACACCGCCTCGACCGGGTGGTCTTCATCCCCACGGGGCAGCCGCCGCACAAGCCGACGGACCGCCTGACGCCGGCCGAGCACCGTTACCAGATGGTCGCCCTGGCCACGGCGTCCAACCCGCGCTTCGAAGTCAGTCGCGTCGAGCTGGAGCGCCCCGGGCTGTCTTACACGGTGGATACCCTTGACCGGCTCCGCCTCCTGTATCCGCCGGGTACCGACTTCTTCTTCATCACCGGCACCGACGCCATCCTCTCGGTCGAGACCTGGCGCGAACCTGAGCGCCTCTTCTCCCTGTGCCGGTTCATCGCCGCCGGCCGGCCGGGCTTCAGCCGCCGGGAGACCGAGAGTGAGCTACGCCGGTTGGAAGAGAAGTTCGGAGCGACCATCCTCGAGGTCGAGTGCCCCGCCCTGGCCGTCTCTTCCAGCGACCTCCGCCGGCGGGTGGCCGAGGGCCGGTCGATTAGGTATCTTGTTCCCGAGCTCGTCGAGGCTTATATTCAAAAACACGGGTTGTACCGCCCCTGAGGGCCCGGACTTCCCCCGGTCCGGACCGGTCGTCCAGGCGCGCTAGGGAGTAATCGCCATGTCAACCTTGTTCAGTCCTCGCTACTCGATACAGGGGGGCCGGACTACCGGAGTGGTTCCCGCGGCTGCGCACCCGCGGTCAGGCCGCGGGCGCCGCGGTCGGGCCGGGCGCTTCCTCCGCGCCCTCGCGGCGGCCGGCATCGTGCTCGCGCTCCTCGGCCTCGTGGCGAGTGCCGCCGTCTACGTCGTCCTTGGCGGCCTCACCAACCCCGTCCACTTCGACAGCCTTGCCGAGGTCGTGCCGGGGATACGGGTGAACATCCTCGTCCTCGGGCTCGACGCTCCCATCTATAACGGGCGTGCGGTCCCGGAGTTCGACGTCCGCAAGGCGACCGGGTCACGGACCGACACGATGATGTTGGTCACCGTCGACCGCGAGAACAAGGAAGTCTGCATCCTCTCCCTCCCTCGCGACACGCGGACCATCATCGCCGGTCGGGAGGAGTACGGCTACGACAAGCTCGGCCACGCCCACGCCTACGGAGGGCCGGACATGATTGTCGCCACGCTGTCCAGGCTCCTAGACATCCCTATCCACTACTACGTGCGCGTGAACTCCGCCGGCGTGGCGAAGATAATCGACCTCCTCGGCGGCGTGGAGATTTATGTCGAGAGGGACATGCACTACAACGACCCTTATCAGGACCTGCACATCGACCTGAAGAAAGGTCTCCAGGTCCTCGACGGGGACAAGGCGGTGCAGTACCTCCGCTACCGTTCCGGTTCTGACATCGAGCGCATCGAGCGGCAGCAGAAGTTCCTGTTGGCCCTGAAGGACCAGCTCTTCCAGCTCGGCACCATCTCCAAGATACCCTCTCTCGTCGACGAGGTCGTCACGTGCGTCGACACGAACATGACTCCTTCCGAGATGCTTTCTTTCGCCAAGCTCGCCCTCAAGATGGGCGACGCGACGGTGAGGACCGGCACTCTGCCCGGCGAGAATGCGCTCATCGAGGACCCGGGCTGTCCTCCCTTGTGGTATTGGGCCCTCGACGAGGATGCCTGTGCGGCCATCGTCGATGAGTTCGTCTTCGGCGTGGACCCCACCGCCAACGCGGAGATCACGGTCGAGGTGCAGAACGGGACGAACGTGAACGGTCTTGCCGCCCGGTTTGCGGCCGAGCTCGAGCGGCAAGGCTACAACGTGGTGGCGGTGACCGACGCCGAACGGAAAGACCACAAGGTCACGCAGGTGGTGGACCGTTCACGCTCGAAGGACAAGCTCCGGCGCCTTTCTCGGGCTGTCCTGCGTTACCTGCCCGGGGCCGAGGTCGGCGGGGCACGTCCCATCGAGGGCAAGCCCGACTTCACCATCATCCTGGGTGAAGACTACGCGGCCGAGGCGTCCTCATCGGCGAGTCTGGGGAGGTCGGTGGGTTGGAGGTAAGCCGGGAACTCGCCCTCCTGGCTGCTCGCGCGGCCGAGGAGCGGAAGGCGATGGGAGTGGTCGTGCTCGACCTCAAGGGGCTGACGCTGGTGGCCGACTACTTCCTCATCGCCAGCGGCGAGTCCCGCCGCCAGGTCAAGGCCATCGCCGAGCACGTGGAGGAGACGATGGCCCGGGCCGGCGTGAAGCTGCTCCACCGTGAGGGTGGCGAGACTGGGCGCTGGGTCCTCCTCGATTTCGGCGGACTGGTCTGCCATGTCTTCAGCCGCGCCGACCGTGAGTTCTACGCCCTGGAGCGCTTCTGGGGCGACGCGCCCCGCCTCTGGCCGGAGGAAACGGCGGCCTTGGCGAAGGATAGGGAGGCAGGGCGCAGTCTTCTTGACGGGCGGGCGAAGCGCCGCTTATAATAAGCGCACGGCCCAGCTTCGTGGGCCGTAGGTTTTAGAGCATCTTGGTTCCAAGCGTCAAAGCGATGACCGGGAGCAGTAGGCCGGGTCGTCCCCTCAGAGAGAGCCGGGCGTGAAAGGGTGGGAACCGGCAGGGGAGCGAGGCCGAACTCGCCCGGGAGTGCGCCGGCGAAAGCCGAAGTAGCCGGCGACGGGTGGCTCCGTTACCGGCCGAGAGCGGACGCGCAGACAGGGTTTTGGTGGGGCCGTAGCTCAGCTGGGAGAGCGCGTGAATGGCATTCACGAGGCCGTGGGTTCGATCCCCATCGGCTCCACCAAACCTTTTTTGTTACGTCAACCAGGGTGGTACCGCGGGAAGCCCGCAAGGCCTCTCGTCCCTCACGGGGCGAGGGGCCTTCGTGCTTTCGGCGGCCGCCGCGACGGAGGGCCGACATGCCTACACCTCGGTACGACTTCCGAGAGATAGAGAAGAGATGGCACGACGAGTGGGACCAACGCCGGGCGTTCGACGTGGAGATAGATCCCCGGCGCCCGAAGTTCTACTGCCTTGTCATGTTCCCGTACCCGTCGGGCGAGGCGCACATGGGCCACTGCCGGGTCTACACCCTGGGCGACGTCCTGGCCCGGTACAAGCGCATGCGCGGCTACAACGTCCTGCACCCGATGGGCTGGGACGCCTTCGGCCTACCGGCGGAGAACGCGGCGATCAAGAACAACCTGCACCCGCAGGACTGGACGCTCAAGAACATCGCCCGGATAAAGCAGCAGCTACGGCTCCTCGGCATGAGCTACGACTGGCGCCGCGAGGTCACGGCCTGTCTACCCGACTACTACCGTTGGACCCAGTGGTTCTTCCTCCTCATGTACAGGCGCGGCCTCGCCTATAAGAAGAAAGCCCCGGTGAACTGGTGCCCGGGGTGCTCCACGGTGCTGGCCAACGAGCAGGTCATCGCCGGTGAGTGCTGGCGGTGCGGCTCGAAGGTCACCAAGAAGGAGCTCGAGCAGTGGTTCTTCCGCATCACGGCCTACGCCGACCGGCTCCTGGAGGACCTCTCGCTCCTTGAGGGCTGGCCGGAGCGGGTCCGGGTGATGCAGGAGAACTGGATCGGCCGGAGCGAGGGCGCCTACATAGACTTCCCGCTGGCGGACGGTTCCGGCGAACGCATCCGGGCCTTCACCACCCGTCAGGACACCCTCTACGGCGCGACCTTCCTCCTCGTCGCCCCGGAGCACCCGGTGGTGCAGCGCCTCATCGGTGGCGCGGCCCCGTCCGGGTTCGCCGAGGAGCTCAGGCGTTTCGTCGACAGGGTCCGTAGCATGTCCGAACTAGAGCGCACGGGGGGCGAGCAGGAGAAGGAGGGTCTCTTCACCGGCTTGTGGTGCCACAACCCCGCCACGGGCGAGCGCATCCCCGTCTGGACGGCCAACTACATCCTGATGGAGTACGGGACCGGCGCGGTGATGGGGGTGCCGGCCCACGACGAGCGCGACTTCGAGTTCGCCCGGAAGTTCGGCCTGCCTGTCCGGGTCGTCATCAAGGCCGACGGCGTCCCCGACGACGGTGACAAGCTGGACCGGGCCTATGACGGGCCCGGTGTGATGGTGCGCTCCGGGCCGTTCAGCGGTCTTCCCAGCGAGGAGGGCAAGGCGCGGGTGGCGGAGTGGCTCAGGGCCGAGGGTCTCGGCGAGCCGGCTACCGTCTACCGCCTCCGCGACTGGCTCATCTCCCGGCAACGTTACTGGGGAGCGCCGATCCCCGTCGTCTACTGCGACAAGTGCGGCACGGTGCCATTACCCGAGGAACGGCTGCCGGTAATGCTCCCCTACCAGGTGGACTTCACGCCGGGCGCCTCGCCTCTGGCCAGGTCGGAGGATTTCGTCCGTACGATCTGCCCCTCGTGCGGTGCGCCGGCGCGCCGGGAGACCGACACGATGGACACTTTCGTCGACTCCTCGTGGTACTACCTGCGCTACACCTCGGCGGATAACGACAGGGAGCCCTTCGACCGCGAGGCCGTCCGACACTGGCTTCCGGTGGACCAGTACATCGGCGGCATCGAGCACGCCGTCCTGCACCTGCTCTACTCGCGCTTCTTCACCAAGGTGCTCTACGACGAGGGCCTCGTGGACTTCGTCGAGCCCTTCACCAACCTCCTTGCCAACGGCATGGTGACGCTCAACGGACAGACCATGTCCAAGTCCAAAGGGAACATCGTCTCGCCGGACGAGATCTCGACGAAGTACGGCGCGGACACGGCCCGGGTCTTCACCGTGTTCGCGGCCCCGCCGGAGAAGGACTTCGACTGGACCGACACCGGGGTCCAGGGCGTGTTCCGGTTCCTGAAGCGGGTCTGGACCATCGTCCACGAGCTGGCCGGCGAGCTCGGGGCGGGTGGGTCGGACGCCGGCCAGGCCGACCAGGCCGACCAGGCCGGCCAAGCCGACCAAGCTGGCCGGGCCGACCAGGACCTCCTCCGCTCGGCGCACCGGATGGTCAAGAAGGTGACCACCGACATCGACCGGCACTTCGGGTTCAACACCGCCGTGAGCGCGGTGATGGAGCTGGTCAACGACCTCTACCGCTACCGTGACACGGTGCCGCCCGAGCGACGCTCGCCGGCGGTGGTGCGGGAGGTGCTGGACAAGCTCGTCCTCGTCCTGGCGCCGTTCGCCCCGCACATCACCGAGGAGCTCTGGAAGGTGCTCGGACACACCCTGAGCGTGCACGAGGAGCGCTGGCCGGCCTGGGACGAAGCCCTCGTCCGGGCCGAGGAGGTCGAGGTCGCGGTCCAGGTCAACGGCAAGCTCCGCGATCGGGTCACCGTCCCCGCCGGCACCGACGAAGCCGGGCTCGAGGAGGTGGCCCTGGCCAGCGAACGCGTGAGGAAGCTGCTGGAGGGCCGCAAGGTGGTCAGGGTCGTGGCCGTCCCGGACCGTCTGGTGAACATCGTCGTTAACTGAGTTACAAGTTCGGGCCGGCTGTCGCTTGCCGCGTCCGCGCTCCGCTTCGATCGACGTCTTTCGCGGGAGGCGCGGCTGCCCGGGCGCCGAATGACCCGCCCCCAGTCCGCGGCGGGGTGGTCATCCACCACCGCCGCCTGGACCGGGGGTGGTCTGTTTGTCGGGGGTGACGGGTGAGGACCGGGTCGTGCTCCTCGTGCTGGTGGGCTTGATGCTGGCGGCCGGGGTACTCCTCTGGTGGCAGGGGCAGGACCGCCGGGAGCGGCTCGAGTGGGTCGGGGCTGGTGGTGCGGTGCGGCCGGGTGACGCGGCGGGCGCGGAGTCCTCCGGTGTCGCCGCCGCGGTGTCCGGCCGCGACCAAGAAGGAGAGGAGGGCGTCAAGGAGGGCGAAGAAGGCGAGACCGACGAGATCGTGGTCCACGTCGCCGGCTGCGTCGTCCGGCCGGGGGTGTACTCGTTGCCGGCCGGCAGCCGGATGATCGACGCCGTGAAGGTCGCGGGTGGGGTGACCGCCGAGGCCGACACGGACGCGGTCAACCTGGCCAGGTTCATCGGCGACGGCGAGCAGGTCTACGTTCCCTCCAGGCAGGATACGTCCCGGCTCGGCGCCTCCGCCGGCCTGCCGGGTCCCGGAGGGAGCGCCGCGGCGGGCTGGACGGCCGGCACGTCCCTGAGCGGGGGCGCCTTCACCGTCAAGCTCGACCTCAACACAGCCACACAGGCGCAGCTGGAAGCCCTGCCGGGCATCGGTCCGGCCCTGGCCGCCCGGATAATCCAGTACCGGCAGCAGCACGGGCCTTTCCGGACGCCGGAGGACCTCCTCAACGTCTCCGGCATCGGGGAGAAGAAGCTGGCCGAAATCCGCGCCTACATCACGGTGCGGTAGGCGCGGCTCCCCGAGTCCTCAGCGGAAAGCCAGCCAGACGTACACGCCCGTCCCTGCGGCCAAGACGAGCGCCACCGGCCAGTACTCGCGGTACAGGCGCGGGATGGTCGTCCGAAAGTACTGCCCGGTCAGGACCTGGCAGAGGTGGAGCGGGGAGACGAGGTAGGCCAGGAAGCCCGAGCAGTACAGGGCCGCCGCCAAGGCGAGTCCTCGGCCGGGCTGGGCGAGCGGCAGGAGGGTCGGGAAGGCGATGCCGATCGGGACGGCCGGGGCGCCGGCCACGTAGCCGATGGCCAACGGGAGGATGACGACGAGGGCCCAGGCCGGGAGGCCCGACGCCACCAGTGCCGTGGCCAGGGCGGAGGCCGTCCCGCTATCCTGCATGACGCGGCCGAAGACCATCACCGCGGCCATGGTCAGGACGATGCGCCACTGCACACTCTCCAGGGCGGCCGGCAGACCAGCGAGGCGGAATTCGGGATGTCGCCGCGAGAGCCACAGGGCAAGGGCGAGCCCGGCAGCGACGGAGAGGTCTAGCGGCAGGCTCCACCCGCCGATGCCCACGGTGAGGCCGACGCTGAGGATGAGCGGTGAGAACGACCGGAGGAAGGGGCCGGCTGCCTCGCGGGGCGTCGCCGGCAGTGCGGTGCCGGACATCCCTGCGGCTGCGGCCTCGGCGGTGGCACTCTCGGCCGCGCAGGGGGCCGCCCGCCCGGTCCGGTGCAGCAGGAAGAGGTACCCCGACAGGACCATCGCCACCGCCATGGGCGCCTGGCGGGCGATGAGGCTGCCCACGGGGACACCGGCGAGCTGGGCCGCCAGCACCAGCGACGGGGAGAACGGGGCCACGTAGAACCAGGCGTGGCGGAACACGAGGTTGACCGCCGCCCGGCGGACCCGGGTGAGCCCGAGCTTCTCACCGAGCCCGTCGACCATCGGGGCCGACAGGATGGCCCCGCCGAGGACCGGCAGCATCCCGATGATGGACGGGACGGCCATGATGGCCAGGCGGGCGCCCCCGAGGAGGACGCTCACCGAGCGGACCATGGTGTCCAGGAGACCGAAGCGCTTGAGGACCCCGGCCAACGAGGTGATCAGTGCGACGTCGAGGACGAGCTCGACGGTCTGAGCCTGGGTGAGACCGTGCCAGACGGAGAGGGCCAGGGCGTGCGGCGACATCCGGGAGGCGACGGCGACGATGGCCGTCCCGAGGACCAGAGCCACCGAGAGCTCGGTGCGACGACTGACGAGGACGAGGATGACGGCGAAAGCCAGGACGAGCCCTATGAGCTGCATTCAAAGACCCCTTCGCCGGTGGCACGCCCCGGCCTGACGAGGCCCAGGCCTCTGCCGTTATGTATGACGGCCAACCTTTCGCCTTTCGAAGCGTGAATCCTGTGCCGGAGTGGTGCGCGTGCTGCCTCCGTTGTTCACCCTCACTGCCGCCTACCTAGTGGGCATCGTGGCCGGCCACATCACCCGGCCGGCGCCGGCCGTGGCGCTGGCCCTGGGAGGGGCTGCCCTCCTCCTGGCCGTCGTCGCGCGACGGCGTCCGGGAGCGGTGCGGGCTCTGGTCCTGGTGGCGGCCCTCTCGGCGGGCACCCTTGCGGCCGGGGCGGCCTGGGCGGCGCTCGAGCCTGTCACGGAGTCCCGGTGGGCCGTGCTGGAGGGGCGTGTCGTCTCCGACCCGCGTCCGACGGCCAACGGGTGGCGCTCCATCGTGCGGACCTCGGCGGCCGGCCACTCCTGGCAGGCCGGGGAGCGGGTCTGGGTGACCTGGCCGGACGGGGGGGACCGGCCAATCGAGGCCGGGGACCTTGTGCGGGCGGAGGGTCGTCTCGCGGGTCCGGGGCCTGCCTCCAACCCGGGCCAGCCTGACTTCGCCCTCTACCTCGCTTCCGCCGGTGTGAGGCACATCCTGCGGGCGCGGGTGCCGCCGGAGGTGCTGGCCCGGGCTTCGCCGGGGGCCCCGGGGGCCCTCTGCCGGCGTCTCCGCGACCGTGTCCTGGCCTACCTCGACCGTGCGCTCCCGCCCTCTGAAGCGGGCCTCTTGGCCGGCCTTCTGTTCGGCGACGTTGACCGCCTCGACGACGACCTGGCGGCCGACTTCCGCCGCGCCGGGGTCTACCACATCCTGGCCGTCTCGGGGTCCAACGTGGCCTTCGTGGCCTGGGGCTTCTGGCTCGTCTGCCGCCCAGCCCTCCGGCTGGCCGGGCTGCGGGGGCCCCGCGCCGAGCGGACCGCCTGGCCCCTGACCGCGGTCGTCCTGGTCGGCTACGCGGTGATGTGCGGGCACGGACCGGCCGTGACCCGGGCCACCCTGATGGCCGAGGCCGGTCTGGTCTATCTCTGGCTTGGCCGACGCCGTGACCCGCGGGGCACCCTCGCTCTGGCCGCGCTGGTCATGCTCATCCCGCGGCCCCTGCTCATCCTGGACGTAGGCTTCGTGCTCTCGTTCACCGCGACCCTCGGCCTCCTCACCGTCTACCCGGTCCTCCGTGACCGCGTCGGGCGGCCTCTCCTCTCCCGTCTGGGGCCCACCTGGCGTCGCCCGGCCGCGTCCGTCCTCGAAGCGACTCTGGTGAGCGCGGCCGCGCAGGCCGCCGTGCTGCCCGTGCTGGCTGCCCAGTTCGGCGAAGTGTCGCTCGCCGGTCTCCTGGCCAACGCGGCCGTGGTCCCGCTCTCTGGACTGGCCGTCACCGTGGGCCTGGGCGCGGGGGTCCTCGGGCTGGCCGGGACCGTGGGGGCCTGGGCGGCGAAGCCCCTGGTCTTCGTCACGTGGCTGCTCCTACGGGCGGCCACCGTGGCGGCCCGGGCCTTCGCCTCGCTCCCTCTCGCGACCATCGTGACCGGTGCCCCGCCCGCCTGGGTCATAGCCCTCTACTACCCTGCGCTGGCCTGGGTGGTCGCGGGGGCGCGGGCGGGGAAGGCCACGCGGAGGATACTTGCCGCCCTGGCCCTTGCCTTGACGCTCCTTGCCCTGTCCGCCGTGGCGTGGCAACCCGCCGAGGTGACCTTCCTCGACGTCGGGCAAGGCGATGCCGCCGTCGTCCGCCTGCCCGGGGGCCGCCTCCTCCTGGTCGACGGAGGTCCGGCCGGCGCTGGGAAGGGCGTGGTCGCCCCCTTCCTGCGGCACCGCGGCTGGGGGCGCGTTGACGTCGTCTTCGTGAGCCACCTCCACGACGACCACGCCGGCGGGCTCGTCGAGCTCCTCGGCGACCGCGGCCTCGCCTTCGGCGCGCTCGTCCTGGCCTGCCGGCCTCCGGACGAGCAAGCGGTCGGGGCTTCCCCGGACTCCCCGTCGTCGGAACCTCCCCCGCTACTTGAAGCCCTCCTCGGTGCGGCGGCCGCCCGCTGCATCCCGGTCACCTGGGTCGGGGCCGGGGACGCCTTGGCTCCCGCGGATGGCTCTTGGCTCGTCGAGGTCCTCGGCCCGGAGAACCCCCGGTCCTCCACGGCGAAGCCCGAGTCCGGGAGCGACCGGGCCGGCGCCGGGAGCAGCCGGGCCCACCCCGGGAGCAGCCGGGCCGACCCCGGGACCGACCGGACCGACCACCGGGGCGACCCCGAGAACAACCGCAGCTTGGTCCTCCTCATCACCGTCCCCGGAGCCCGGTTCGTCTTCCCGGGCGACCTCGAGGCCTCCGGGGAGGCGGCGCTGCTGGCCTCCGGGAGGCTCGGAGGGCCGCCCTCGGGACGGGAGGCCGGGCAGACGACCCTGAAGGTCCCGCACCACGGGAGCGCCTCGAGCTCGACCGAGGGCTTCCTCGAGGCGGTCCGGCCGGATGTCGCCGTGGTGAGCGTGGGTCCGAACGTCTTCGGCCACCCTTCGCCGGCCACGCTGGACCGCCTGGAGGCGGTGGCAGGCGCCGTGCTCGTCACGAGGGAGGACGGCGCGGTGACCGTGCGGGTGACCCGCCGGGGACTCGAGGTCGAGGGGTTCCTCTCCGGTCGGCGCATCGTCCCGGGGAGCCACCGCCGACGGCAGGGAACCGTCCGGGGCCCGCCGAAGTGCGGCCCGGTCCACGCGTCCGGGGGACCGCAGACGGGAGGGGAGACCGGACCTTGCGCAACGCCGAAGCGGCCATCGCCGCCCTTGAAGCACCCGACCCGGGCCCCCTGGCGAGGGTCTTCATCATCCACGGCAAGGAGGCCTACTTCGCCGGTCGCCTCCTCCGGGCTATCCGCCGACTGACGCTGGACCCGGCCTTCGAGGCCTTCAATCTCACCCTGCTGGAGCATGAGGCCGCAACGGTAGGCGCGGTTCGGGAAGCGGTCCTCACCCTGCCGGTGATGGCCCCCGTCCGCCTGGTGGTCGCCCGAGACCCGGCGGACCTCGTGGCGGGAGGCACCGGAGCTCGGCGGGGGGCCGGGGCGGAGACCGGGGCAAGGTCGGAGGACCGTCCCGCGTCGGGGACGGGGCCAGCGACCCCGGACGCGGCGGCCGGCGAGGCCGACTCTGACGCCGAAGAGGCCACCGAGGGAGGGCGGCTCCCCATGTCGGAGGCCGTGGCCCGCTGGGCCGGCCTCCTGACGGAGGTCCCCCCGGAGGCCCGGCTGGTCATCGTCCTCTCCGACGAGCTCTCCGGGCCACGGGGCCAGCTCGTCCGGGCGGCCGAGCGCCTGGAGCCGCCCGGGGACGTCATCCGCTGCCTGGAGGCCACGCCCCGTTCGGCGGAGGCCTGGGTCAGGCGCATGGTCGCCGAGGGCGGGGGCACCATCACCACCGACGCCGCCCAGGCGCTCGTCCTGCGTTCCGGTTGGGACCTGGCCGTCCTCGAGCAGGAAGTGAAGAAGCTCCTGGCCTACGTGGGCACGGAGGCACCGCACATCACGGCCAGGGAGGTCCGGCAGGTGGCCACCCCTTCGGCCGAGGCCTCCGTCTTCGAGCTCGTCGACCTCATCGGCCACCGCCGGTCCTACCGAGCCGTCCTCAAGCTGCGGCGCCTCCTCGAGCAAGGCGAGGCCCCGCTCGGGCTTTTCGCGATGGTCACCCGGCAGGTGCGACTGGTCCTGCTCACCCGCGAGCTACTCGGCGCGGGCGTCGGGCTGCGCGAGGTCGAGGCGCGGCTGAAGCTGCCGACGTGGGTGGTCCAGGGCTACGTCACGCAGGCGCGGAACTTCAGCCGCGGGCAGCTCGTGGGTATGCTGCGGGACCTGGCCCGCCTGGACCTCGAGGTCAAGACGGGCCGGCAGGAGCCCGCCGAGGCCCTGGAGCTCTTCATCCTCAGGTCCGGGGCGGCGTGAGAGAGCCGCTCCTGCCCGGCCTCCCGGGTCTGGGGCAGCGGGTCTAGAGCGGGCCCCTCAACTCCCGGGCTGAGCGAGCCTTTGCTGGAGCTTCTGGGCCAGGCGCGACTTCCTCCGCGCGGCGGCGTTCGGGTGGATGACCCCCCGGCTCGCCGCCTGGTCCAGGGCGCGGGTGACGAGCGGGAAGAGCCGCTGCGCCTCGGCGGGGTCGCGTTCGAGGGCGGTGTTCATCTGGCGGACGAGAGTACGGAACGAGGACTTCACCGAGGCGTTGACCCGGCTCCGGGCCTCAGCCTTCCTGGCGCGCTTCTCAGCCGACTTGATGTTGGCCACGTCCGGTCCCTCCTCTCCAGGGGGTAGGTTCTCCCTCCACAACATTCCTTCTACAGCACCTTCCATGTCCTTCTTCCCATGCGCGGGCTGCGGACCGGTGCCCCGGCCATGGCCCCGCGACCGCCGCACCTCCGTGCCGCCGCGCCGTGGCGCCGACGCGCGGTAGTGGCGCCGTCTTTACGAGCATAAGGCGGCCCAGGACCGGGAAACTAAAGGGCGGTAGCCGGCAGGTTGCCGGAGGACCGCTTCCGAGGTTAGGGGGTGACGCAGATGCGCGGCACGTCCTGGCTAGGCGTTGTCGTCCGCTTCGTGGTCTCCGCACTCGTCCTGCTCTTCCTGGGCGCCGTGCTCCCGGGGTTCCGGGTGGCGGGTTTCGTGAACGCCCTCATCGCGGCCGTGGCCATCGCCGCCATCGGGTACGTCGTCGAGGCCGTTCTCGGGGAGCGAGTCTCCCCGCAGAGCCGTGGGGTAGTGGGGTTCGTCACGGCGGCGGTGGTGATCTATGTAGCGCAGTACTTCGTCCCGACCATGCGCGTGACCATCCTCGGAGCGCTCCTGGCTTCGTTGGTCATCGGTGTTATTGACGCCATAGTCCCGACGGAGCTCCGGTAGATCAGGCCTGCCGCCGTTACCAGGTGTCGGCCGGAGCCGGCTCCGCGGCGGTGGTTGTGTACCGCGACCGAGTCCCGGCCCGGTCGACTTGGGGCCCTGGCCCGCGTGGGCCGGGGCCTCGTTCTTCCCGGCGGGCTTCCCGCCGGCTTCCCGGCGGCGGGCCGGGTCCGGGTCAGTGCCATCCCGGCTCGGCGGCCCCCGTGACCGTCCGGAGCCGTCCGGGGCCGGGCACTGCCTTCCGTCCTCCGCATATACCTAAGGAACGACACGCGCCCCGGGGCGAGCCTCACCACCCGGGGCGACAGGAGGCGAAGCTGCCTGCGCGCCCTTCCCGACCGCCACAGACGGAGGCTCGTGCTCCTGTACCGCTGGACCGCCCTGGCTGCCGTCGCCATGGTCGTCTTGGGTGCCGCTCTGCCCCTGGGCCCGCTCCTCGCCCGCGGCGACGTCCTGGAACGCCTCCTCGGTCCGGCCGGCGGCCGGGCTCTGCTCCGGCAGGCCATGCCCGTCCTGGGCCTGGCGGATGGGGGCCCGTCCGGTCCGGGGGACGGTCCCGGTCCCGGAGAGGCGGAGGGGCTCTCCCCGAGCGCCGCTCAGGGTCCCGTGGCCTGGGTCATCCGACTCCTCACCGGCGTCACCCTGGGCGAGCCGGCGTCGTTCCTCCGGGCCGACCTGCCGCTGGCGCGCTCCCCGTACGCCGAGGCCATCCTGGCGGCGGGGCGGGGCCCGGCGCCGGGGTCGGGCGGGGGGAGCGGCGATACGGCCCCGAGTGCGGACGCGGGTAGCGGCGGGGGAACGCCCGCCGGCCCGCCGAGCGCCGAGACGGGGGTCCCGCCCGAGGTCGCCGAGGACCCGGACGCGCAGCTTCGCCTGTACGGCAGGGGGTCACCGGTCGTCGCCCTGGTGCACACGCACACCTCGGAGAGCTACCTTCCCGCGGTGGAAGCCTTGGCCAAGGCGCGCGACCCCTGGGCCGACACGTCCCGGCTCGAGGCCTTCACGACCGACCGCACGGCCAACATGCTACGGGTCGGAGAAGAACTCGCCCGTTACCTCTCCGCCGTGCACGGGCTCACCGTCGTGCAATCGCGGCGGGTGCACGACGCCCGCGAGGACGGCTTCCGCCTCGGGGCCTACGAGCGGTCCCTCGAGACGATGACGGCCATCCTGAGGCGCTACCCGTCGGTCAAGCTCCTGCTCGACATCCACCGCGACGCCCCCGGTCGGGAGACGACGACCACCTACGTCGGAGGGGTGCCGACGGCGAACATCTGCATCATCGTCGGCACCGACAAGCTCCTTCCGAACGCCCACTGGAAGGCCAACTACGAGCTGGCCCGCCGCCTCGTGCGCGCCATGGCGGAGACTTACCCCGGCCTGTCCCGCGGCATCCTCGTCCGTGACGAGCGCTACAACCAGCACGTCATGGCGGGCACCCTGCTCATCGAGATCGGGGGTCAGGAGAACACCCTCGAAGAGGTCTTCGCCGCCGTGCGGTGCCTGGGGGACGCGCTGGCTGACCTGGTGGCCGAGGGTCTGTGAGCGGGCGGGAGGAGCCGTAACCTCGTCGGCACCATGCCCGGTTCCCGGCTTCGGCCGAGCCCCCGCCCTCGCCTTGACAACCCTCCGGACCAGGTGATACCCTGGAGCCAGGGTTAGCACTCTCGTCCAGAGAGTGCTAACGCGACGCGGGGGCCGCGGCCGCCCGGACTCAGGCCGGGCCCCGGAACGGAGAGAGCGCAAGGGGGAGCGGGGTATGGCCACCCCCCAGTTGACCGAGAGGCAGCGCCGCGTCCTCCAGGCCATCGTGGAGGACTACATCTCCACGGCCGAGCCCGTCGGGTCGCGGACCATCGCCCGCCGATACGTCCCCGCAGCCAGCCCGGCGACCATCCGCAACGACATGGCCGACCTGGAGGAGCTCGGGTACCTCGAGCAGCCGCACACATCGGCCGGCCGTATCCCTTCCGACAGCGGCTACCGCTACTACGTCGACCACGTCCTCGAGGCGGGGCCGCTCCCCGAGGAGCACTCGCGGCTGGTCGAGCGGGCTCTGCACGCCAAGATGCGGCAACTCGAGGGCCTCATCCAGAACACCGTGCGGGCGCTGGCCGAGGCGTCGAGCCTCATCTCCATCGTCCTCGGGCCGCAGATCGAGCCCGCCGCTCTCGTGCGGGTCGAGATGACCCCGGTCGATGAGCACCGCGCCCTCCTGGCCTTGGTCTCCGACACGGGTTTCGTTGAGACGCGGGTGGTGGAGCTTCCCGATGCCCTCGACCGGTCCACCCTGCGGCGGGTCGCCGACCTGGTCAACGGTCTTCTCGCCGGACACACCTGGTCTGAGCTCGACCGGGCGGGGCTGCTCCGGGAGCTGCGCCGGGAACTCGGCGGCTGCGAGGAGATGTTGAGCCAGACGGTCGAGTTCCTGCGGTCCAGCCTGGAGCCCTCGCCGGGCGTCCGGGTCTACGTCAGCGGGGTGGCCAAGCTCCTCGACCTGCCGGAGTTCCGCGACGTCTCCCGGGCGAAGGCGGTCCTCGCCTTGGTCGAGCAGGTCGAGACGCTGGCCTCCATCCTCTCCCACCATCTCCGGCCGGAAGGGGTGCAGGTAGCCATCGGCCGGGAGAACCGCCACCAGGACATGTACGACCTCAGCCTCGTCTCGGCGCCGTACCACGCCGGGGGGCGGGTCGCGGGCGGGGTAGCCGTCCTCGGTCCGAAGCGGATGGCCTACCGCTTGGTGCTGCCGCTCGTGGAGTTCGTGGCGGAGCACTTCGAGGACAGGTTCCAGCGCCTTGCCTAGACCCCGGAGGCTGCCCGGCCCGGGCGCCCTGGGGTACCCCGGGTGCGGGCGGGCCTCGCGAGGAGGTGCGCCCGGGGTCCAGAGAGAAGCCTGGAGGGGTCCGGACTTCCGGCCGGCGGAAGCACCGGGCCCTTTGTGTTGAGAAGGGCCTGTGTTGAGAAGGGCCGGCCCCGGCCGCTTGCGTTGAGTTGGGGGGAAGCGCGGACTTGACGACCGTGAAGCAGGTCTCCAGCTCGGCCGAGGTGGACGAGAGGCTGGCGGCCCTCGTCACCAACGCCGGAGCCGTCCAGGCTATCGCCTCTTCGGTCGAGGGGACCCTGGGGGGCAAAGGGCTTGACGCCATGCTCGTCGACCGGTTCGGCGACGTGGTCATCACCAATGACGGTATCACCATCCTCTCGAAGATCGAGACCACCCACCCGGCGGCGAGGATGGTCATCGGCATCGCCAAGGCCCAGGAGGAGGAGGTCGGCGACGGGACGACCACGGCCACCATCATGGCCGGGACGCTCCTGGGCGAAGGCGTGAAGCAGGTGATGAAGGGCGTACCGGTGGCCCGTGTCCTGGAGGGCCTGCGCCTCGGGCTCGAACGGGCCGAGGAGGCCCTCAAGGCCATGTCGCGGCCGGTCGGCGGCCCCGACGACCCGCTACTGGCCAAGGTGGCCCTCATCGCCGGGCGCGGTCGCCGCGACATCGCCGACCTCGTCGTCGAGGCCGCCCGGATGGTCGGCCGGGAGAAGCTCCTCGACCGCAGCTTCAAGCTCCTCGACTCCGTGGTGGCCCAGGTGGGGGCGGAGAACGAGGTGTTCATGGGCGTCCTGGTGGACAAGGAGCGCCTCAACAAACAGATGCCGCGGGAGGTCGCCCCGGCCCGCGTCCTGGTCGTCGACGACGCCCTCGAGCCGGAGGAGCTCGAGGAGGAGGCCCTCGGCACGGAATCCGGCTTCAAGCGTTACCTCGAGCTCCAGCGCGAGTTCCGGGACAACCTCGCCAAGCTCGCCGCCATGGGCGTCAACGTGGTGGTTGTCGACCGCGGCGTGGACGACGCGGCCGAGGAGATCCTGACCGACGCCGGGGTCATGGTCCTGCGGCGCGTCACGTCGCGCGAGCTCCGTCAGGTGGCCGAGCACACGGGGGCACGGCCGGTGAAGCGCACGGCCCTCCGCCGCGACCCGGCCGACCTTGGACGGTATCTCGGCCGAGCCGAGCGGGTCTACGAGGACGAGAAGCTCGAGCACGTGCGCTTCCTCGGCGGGGCCGGCAAGCCCATGGCCACGGTCCTGGTCGGGGCGGCCACCGAGGAGGTCGTCGACGAGCGCGAGCGCATCGCCAAGGACGCGGCCGCGGCCGTGCAGGCGGCCGTCCGCGGCGGGGTGGTACCGGGCGGCGGCGCGGCCGAGCTCGCCGCCTCGCGCCGGGTCGAGGAGTTCCGCCGTTCCATCCGTGGCCTCGCCGGCTACGGGGTGGAGTGCGTCGTGGAGGCCCTGCGCCGGCCTCTGTCGCAGATTGTCGCGAACGCCGGGTTCAACCCCCTGGAAAAGGTCGGCGACGCCCTGGCCGCCCAGGCCGAGTCCAACTGCGACACCCTCGGGGTGGACCTGGACACGGGCGAGGTCGTGGACATGGTCGAGGCGGGCGTGGTCGACCCGACCCAGGTCAAGACGCACGCCCTGCGGGCGGCCGGTGAGATTGCCGAGGCCATCCTGAGGATAAACACCATCATCAAGAAGCGCGAGGAGGAGGGGGCCAAGGGCGGCCACGTCGGCGGGAGCTCCGCGGGAGCCGGGAGTGGCCGTCAGGGCGGCCTCTCCGACGGAGGGGCGCTGGGCTAGAGGAGGGTGCCGGGCTGGACATGGCGGTGCGCTCGCCGGTATTGGAGTTCCTGCAGGCCAGGGCTGTCCCGGTCCTGCGTCAGTCACCTCTCTTCGCACCGCACGACGCCACGCTGGCTTACGCCGCCGTCGGCGCCGCAGCCTGGGGGCTGGCCGGGGCCGAGGCCGACCTTGAGGTGGCGGTGCTGGCCGACGACGTCACCTACGACGCCCTGGCCTCCGACCCGGGATGGGCGGCCGCCCGCGCCGAGCCGCGGGGTGACCCGCGCCGCGAGCCGCTGGGCGAGCTCTGGAGCGAGGTGCGTGTGGACGGTTTCCCCGTCCGCTACGTCTGCTCGACCCGGAGCCGGGTGGAGGCCGCCATCCAGGCGCTCGACGACGTGGCCGTCTTCCGTTACGCGCGGGCCGTCCCTCTCCACGACCCGACCGGTCGCTGCGCCAGACTCGCCGAGAGCCTGCTCCCCCGCCTGCCGGACGTGCGCAAGCAGCGGCTCGAGGGCAAGCTGGACCTCCTCCGCCGGCGGTTCGCCAACCTCGAGGCGGCCATCCGTCAGAGGGATGCTGTCGGCTCTGCGGCGATAGCCTTGGAGATGGTGGTCCTCGTCATCAAGGTCACCGCCCTCCTCGACGACGTGCCCTTCGACCCGCGCCGCCATCTTCTGGCCCACGGCCTGGCGGGGCGCCTGGGGTACCGGCTCGAGGAGGACATCCGGCAGCTCTTCCCGCACCTCGGTGACCTCGGGCGCCTCAGCGTCAACACCGACCCGGTGACCTTCCGCTTCCCCGTCCGGGTGGCGGCCATCATCAGCGTCTTGTCCGAGGAGGCCCGCCGGCAGGGGTTCCGGGTGGGCCTGCAGCGGCGCGACCCCCGGTGCGCCGAGAGGTGGCTCTAGGTGGCAGGGAAAAGGGACTACTACGAGGTCCTCGGCGTCAGCCGCAACGCGACCGAGGACGAGATAAAGAAAGCCTATCGCTCCCTGGCCCGCAAGTACCACCCGGACCACAACCCGGGCGACCCCGAGGCCGAGGAGAGGTTCAAGGAGATAAACGAGGCCTACGAGACCCTCCGCGACCCCGAGAAGCGGGCGATGTACGACCGCTTCGGCCATCAGGCGCCCGGCGCGGGTCCCAGGGGACCCGGCGGGCCCGGTTGGCCCGGTGGAGGACCGGGCACGTGGTTCGGGGACTTCGGGGGCTTCTCCGGGTTCGAGGACATACTCAACATGATTTTTGGCGGCGGCTTCGGACGCCAGGAGGCCGCGCGCGGCCCCTCGCGCGGAGCCGACCTCCGCTACGACATGGAGATAAGCCTCGAGGAGGCGGCCGCGGGCCTCGAGCGGGAGCTGGACGTCCCACGCATAGTGGACTGCCCCATCTGCGGCGGCAACGGTGCCCGTCCGGGGACTAGGCCGGAGCGTTGCCCGGAGTGCGGCGGGACCGGGCAGGTCCGGCAGGTCCGGCGCACTCCGCTCGGGCAGATGATTACGGCGACCACCTGCCCGAGGTGCCAGGGACGCGGGGAGACCATCAAGGAACCCTGTCCGGACTGCGATGGCCTGGGCAAGGTGCGCCGCACCCACCGTATCGTCCTGACTGTCCCCCCCGGGGTGGACACCGGGACGCGCCTGCGCATCCCGGAGGCCGGGCAGCCGGGACCCTTCGGGGGGCCGCCCGGGGACCTCTATGTCTACATCCACGTGCGTCCCCACAAGCTGTTCCGGCGTGACGGCGCCGACCTGCACCTCGAGCGCCGCATCGGCTACGCCCAGGCCTGCCTGGGGGCGGAGGTCACCGTCCCGACCCTGGACGGGGAAGCGGTGCTCAGAATCCCGCCCGGGACGCAGCATGGGCAGCGGCTGAGGCTGCGGGGGAAGGGCATGCCCCACCTCAAACGTGGCGGCTCGGGAGACCTCATCGTCCACGTGCTCATCGAGGTCCCGACGCGCCTGAGCCCCCGGGAGAAGGAGCTCTTGGCCGCCCTGGCCGCCGAACGGGGCGAGAGCGTGAGCGAGAGCCTGCTCCGGCGCGTCAAGGACTTCCTGTCCGGAGCGCACGGGGCTCAAGGCGGGTGCTGAACGGCCTAGCGGGAACGCCTGTGGTCAGCCTATCGGTGCTGGCGCAGCCTGGTGTTTGCCCTTGTGGCCAACGGAGCGTTGGCCCCGGGCAGCACAGGGTTAGGGGATGGACGGAGAGGTCAGGCGGTGGTCGCCGTCGCGGAGGCAGGGGGTTTCTCGGAGGGGCTCGGCTGGTTGTTCGTGGCCGTGGACCACTGCGTGGAGGACGTCGTAGGCTGGCACTAGGCCAAAGTCGGTGACCGCTTCGCCGCCAAGGAGCAGTGCCTGTACCTCCATCGCTTCCGTGAACTGAAAGAGGCGCGGGCCCACATAGCCAGGTTCATCGACAGCTACAACAACCACTGGCTCAGGGAGCGCTTAGGCTACCGCTCACCCCTGGAGGGGAAATTAAGTTACTTCTCGTCTCAGGCAGCCTAAGCCTGCTGACTCTCTAGGAAACCGGGGGCTACACACCACCATGGTAGCCCACCAGGTTCGCCCCTTTTTGCAGACAGAGTCGTCCCTACTGCTCTCTCCGATCCAGGACTGCTGCCCCCCCACAATCACCCCGGGCGTCTTCAGTAATATCGCTGCCAAGGATACACACTGTAGGCAGTTCATAGCCGAGAAGGTTCCTCGTGGGGAGGAACGTTCAATCAACTAGCGAATGGGTAGCCGTACCTGGTTGACGAAGGTGCTGAAGGTGCTTTGGCGCGCGCGCTGGAACACGTCCTACTTACCAGAGGTGGGAGGCCCGTTCTTTTCCTCCCGCGCCTGGTTAGCGCACTCCCTGTGACAGAAGGTGTGGCCCGCCGGATTTCGGCTGGAGCAGACCTAGCAACGTTGCCTGAGCTGAAGCAAGTCCTCCAAGGACTGCCGAACGCGGAAGCGATTGTACCGTCTCCGTCAGTCCATTTGATGCCCACCATGTTGGTGGTCATGGCCACGAGGGACTGCAATCTATCCTGCCGTTACTGCTACCTGCCGGCGGCAGATAATCGCGGTGCGGACCCGAAGGCTAGCGCTCAGTGGGTGGACCGTGTGCTCACGGACTTTCCATCTATACGTTTTGTCAAACTGTTTGGCGGTGAGCCCCTCCTCGCTGTCGACGTTGTGCGGGAAGTCTGTGCCAGGATAGAAAAGTGGCGAGCGAACGGCCGCCGTTTAGGGATTAGTATCGTGACAAACGGCACCCTCTTGGACCGCAAGGCAGTACAAATATTGTCCGACCACCGCATCAGCATCACGGTGAGCCTTGATGGAAGCGCCGAAATCCACGATTACCTGAGGCCAGCCGCGAGGTCGCGTGTGCCACAATGGACAAGAATAGTTGACGGAATTGCCCTTGCCCGTACTGCAGGAGTCGCCGTCAATGTAGAAGCCACGTACACTCGGGAACATAAGGCACGGGGGATAAGCGTCCTAGATGTCCTGTCTGACCTGGGCCGGCTGGGGTTTGAGGTGGCTGACCTGAACCCGGTTATGCCTACGGGTGAATCCAGCGTACACTTCCGCCGGGAAGATTGGGATGAGCTAATTGAAGACATCTTCCGAGCTGCCTATCTATCCGTCCTATGGAGGTATGACAGGTCCCAGCGTCCGCCGGGTGCACCGGCCCTCTTAGCGGCGGCTATCCGAAGACTGGACTCCCTACGACAACGCGCCTTTACGTTGCACTTCTGTGCATGGTACCCGGTCAGCCTTACCCTGGACTGCGACGGCCTACTATACCCGTGCTACGCGGTAGAGCCTAGTCCCCAAAACAGTCTTGGGGATGCCTCACTTGCGACGAGGATAATTGACCAGATACGCGCAAGAGAGGCTGTGGCAACATCCCTGGTCTGTACAAAACAAAAAGGCGCCTGCAGTTCTTGCTGGAACCAGCCTTTCTGCCGACAGTGCGTCTGGCGCCTAAACCTCGAAGGGGGAAGCCCGGCCCATCCGCCTGACCATCTTTGCAGATTGAGTCAAGCTATCACTGAGGCAGTTGTGCTCGGCTGTGTGGATTCGTCCTCGGGGCAAGCCGGGACGAAACAGGCAGTGCAGGAGGGGAGGGATGATTAGTGGACGGCCAACTGCTCTCCATCGGAGAAGAGGTTGTACCGATCGTCGTAGGTCTCACAGAAAACGGCGGCGGCGTGATAATGTGAGGCAAGCTATGCTGCAGCCGGGGGCGGCCCAGCCTTTCATCAGGCTGGGCCGCCTCGTCGGGGGAGGCGACCCAGGTGGACGCCAGCATGGAAGAACAGCTTCTAGATAAGACCTATGTGGCTGACTTCATGCGCCTGCGTTATGAGCCGCTGTTCGATGCGTACATTGCCATATACCCCCACGAGCGGCGCGAGCTCCGTGTCCTGAACACGGCCTCCGCAGAGTTCCTGCTGCTAGTGAGCAATGGACTTCCACCGCGGGAAGCGTGCCGGAGGCTCCACGCCAGGCATCCGTCTCTGTGTATGGAAGAGCTTCTGGCCAACGCATCGAGGCTTGTCAGCCACTTGTTACAGCTACGTGCCCTCAAGTCAGGTAGTGTTGAAGACCGAACCGACTCCCTCGTGTGCGCCCGTGAACTAGACGCTACAACACCAGCGCCCGGCCGTGCCTGGCGTCCATGGCGGGTCCAGGTGGCCATCAACGAGGATTGCGACCTTAGGTGTCGGCACTGCTACACACGTTCCGCGGCCCATTCCATGGCGCTTTCGGACTTTCGCCGCTTGCTCGCAGCACTCTCGGAGTTGGGAATCATGCAGATTGAGCTAGTAGGGGGGGAGCCATCGCTTCATCCCGAATTTCAACAAATTGTCTACGATTGTATCCAAGCCCGTATGGCTGTTCGCATATTCACCAATGGACAAAGCCTCACCTCTCAGGTAATCCAGTTCGTGGCACCCCTGGCGCAGTTCAACGTGGCCCTTCACGGCGAACCGGCATACCATGACGACTTCGTCGGGAAGCCGGGAGCAGCAGAGAGACTCCTCCAGACGGCCGCTGCACTGCGGGACGCAGGTGGCGAGGTGAGCCTGTTGGCAGCGGTCAACACGCTGAACATAGGCCAACTGGACTACCTTGCGGCACAATCGAGACGGCTCCAGGTGCGTTTCAACCCCCTGCCTGTAATCCCCTCCGGCCGAGCCCTTCGCGAGTTCGACTTTGACCCAATTGACTATATGAGGGTCGCTTCCCGGCTCGCACGCTTCAGGCGCCGGGCTGGCGATCCTTCCTTGAGGGGAGTGACCGGTGTACGCCTGCCCCGTGACCTCATCTGTCAAGGGGGGCGGTCGTTCTTCTATGTAAGCGCTCGCCTGGAGGTATATCCCTGTCCGTTGTTTGTCACGCCAGAGTTCAGGGCGGGGCACGCGCTGAACGACGACCTGAGTGAACTCTGGCTTAAGGCTCCGGTCTTTGCTGCCTTCAGCTCGGGCGGCCCGTCAAACGTCGAGCCGTGTGACAGTTGTACCGACAGCTATTGCCTGTATTGGTGCAAAGCCACCCTCTATCACTTCACCGGGTCCTTGAAAGAGGCGCCTCCCTACTGCCCCAGAGTGGCAGCGCTCAGTAAGAGATCCAATAAGAGTCGGGGGTTGTAACGGTCTTGGCTAAACGGAGACCCGTCAAGGTCTGGGTAAATGAGAAATCGTTCCTTGTGGATGTGCCGGATAAGTGGACCGTCGGGGACATGGGGGCGGCTCTTGGTTTCGCACCTCTGTGTTGCGTGTTCATGGACCGCAGTGGGCCCGTCTCCGAGGACACACCTGTCCAAGACCTGGACGAAGTGCGCCTCAAGCCTGTTCGTGGTCCTCTGTCCATTCGCAGCCTCGAAATACTGTCCGGCATGGGTTTTCAGGGAGTGGGAACCGATTACGGCAGTGAGGGCGCTGGAAACCCTGTCTCTGCATGTCAGGCATGCGGTCGTAGAGCCGCGCTTACGGTCAAGGTTGTCCCGCTTCCCGGCCTGGAAGCGTTCGAAAGACTCTGCCTCGGATGCCTCCACGAGGCTACGCAACGACGGGTGGCTGCGACACTCGACTGGTTTGGAATGGTGAGAACGGGCGACAAGGTCCTGGTTTCCATCTCCGGAGGGAAGGATAGCGCCCTTCTGCTTACGGTCTTGGCCCGGCTTCTCGGACCACAGAGGGTTGAGGCCTTGGCTATCGACGAAGGTGTCTCCGGCTACAGCGCATCTGGAATGCAAGCCTGCGAAGCGTTGTGCGCTCAGTTAGGTGTGCCGCTCCACATAATCACCTTTCGCAATGAAGCAGGTATGGACTTGCCTGCTCTCGCCGCGGCCGGCCGCCTTCCTCCAGGTCGGGTCTGTGGCTACTGCTCAGCCCTCAAGAAAAGGCTGACCGTCTCCTTTGCCACCGCTAAAGGGTTCGGAGTGATTGCGAGGGGTGAGACGCGAACAGACTTCACTCGCTGGGCTCTGGGGCGCCAGCTCCGTGGGCTGCCGCCTGCCCCTCTGCTTCCCAGGCGTACCTGGCAAGGAGTAGGTGTAATCAGTCCGCTCCTGGCGGTGGATGACATAGAGACCGCGACGCAGGCCTACGGTCTAGGGCTCCCTCACAATGAGGAGACCTGTCCCTACTCAGTGGCTCCCGGAGCGACACGTGTTCTAGAGGAAGCGGCCCTCGCCATTCTGCGGACCTCAACGCCGGTGCTGTTCGGTGCGCTGCTGGGTCCTACGTTACCGGAGGATAGGAGTTCCCAGACCTCCTCCTGTTTCTCGTGCGGCTTGAGTGCTGCCGGGAGAGAGGGCCTCTGTCGGGGTTGCCGGTTGGGGGAGCGACTCACAGAGCAGGACTGGACTCTTATGGCGCATCCGTTGTTACGGATTTACTCGAGCTCGAGCGGTTCGGTCGCGCTCGACCCGTACAGTGCTAGGGTGGTCAGGATTGAAGACAAGGTGTCGTCGCTGCTGCACTTGCTGGATGGCCAGGTATCTCTCGCTGCCCTGGTCGCTCAGGACATGGGTAGGCGTTGGTCAAGCCTCGAGGAGGTCACGGGCATCGCTCGGGCCCTCCTCCGAGACGGATGGGTCAGACTGACCAACCGACCGACCTAAGTTCTCCTGTAGGGAGGCTTGATGCAATGCCGCTGAAGAAGAACCGGCAATCTGTGTCTGAGCTCTTGAAGATGGTCCGGCCTCACCGAAGGTACGCAGCACTCGGGCTCTTGGCAATCGGCGTCACTGTCCTAGTCCAGCTGCCAATGCCTTTCATCATGCGGTATCTCGTCGACCGGGCGTTCCCGTCTGGGAGCACGAGCCTCCTGTCTTCTGTCGTCGGCGCGTTCCTCTGCCTCTTCTTTGTTCGGCTGCTATTCACCTATTTGCGGAGCTTCTGGCTCGTGGTGTTCCGAGTCAAAATGGGAGTGCAAGTCAGGGCCGACCTTTTCCGGCAGCTGATGTCCGCGCCGCTCAGCTTCATTCGGGAGCAACAGGTAGGGACGATTATCGCTAGGCTCTCCAGCGATGTCGACCTGATCCAGTCCTCCCTGAACATGACACTCTTCAACCTCGCTGTGAGCATAGTGACTTTTGGCGTCGGCGTGGCGGCGACCCTTATCATAAACACGCCACTGGCACTACTCAGCCTCTCGATAATCCCCGCGTACGCAGCAGCCACCGTCTGGTCGGGCAAGTACGTCCGCTCCTGCGGTGTATCCGCTCGAGCTGCCTACGGGCAATGGTCGAAGACGCTCCAGGAGAGCCTAGTGCATGCCGAAACAATCAAAGCCTTTCGTAATGAGGAGTACGTTACGGCACGCCTAGCCCAACGTGCTAAGGAGTACCTCACCCTGGACGGACGAAGAGAGATTGCCGAGGTCGTAGCGCGCATTATGTCGCTGGTCCTCTCGACCATAGCCCCGGTCTGCCTCATGTGGTTTGGGGGTCGCCAGGTCATCTCAGGGCAGATGACAATAGGCTGGTATCTGGCGTTCAACACCCTCTTGGTGTACCTCTACGACCCGGTGCAGAATGTCTCTGAGATGTGGCTGTCACTCCAGAACAGTCTTGCCTGTGTAGACAAGATTGCAGAGCTGACCCGAGCTATCCCGCGACAGACTCGGGTCGAGGAGCGAGACGTTGTAATAGATGAGGGCAAGGTCTCACTGGTGAGGGTGACCTTCAGCTACCTTCCGGATACGCCGGTACTCAAAGACCTCTCCCTGACCTGCGGCCCTTGTGACCTGACGGTCGTCGTCGGCAGGAGCGGTGCCGGCAAGACGACCTTGCTACGGCTCATACTTGGGCTTGAGGAGCCGAGGAGTGGGGAGGTGCTACTGGATGGTTACAGGTTACACGACATCCCCCCTCAGGTGCTGTCGAGAGCAGTCGCCTACGTCCCTCAAGACCCCTTCCTCTTTGCGGATACTGTGGAGTCCAATATAAGATTCGGCCTTCAAGCCGATGAGAGAGAAGTCCTGCGAGCAGCCACATTGGCGTATGCTCACGATTTCATCATGGCTCTGCCCGAGGGCTACCGGACCAAAGTGGGGGAGATGGGCCATACGCTGTCGGGAGGTCAGAAACAGCGTCTGGCCCTCGCCCGTGCGCTGCTGAGGCGACCCCGAGTCCTTCTTCTGGACGAGGCCATGTCCGACGTGGACCCTGACTCGCGGCGTGTGATGGAGGCCTCGCTCGTCGAAATCGCCACGACTACCACAGTTGTCGCGGTAGTCCACGATCTCTCGCTCGCCCCGAAGGCCAGGCGCGTGGTGGTTCTCGAGGACGGGGGAATCAGCTACGCAATCGGCACCCACGACGAGCTACTGGCTGAGAACAAGACGTACAGACTTCTGTGGGACCGTCAGTTCGACAGCCGCGACGGGGGCAGAGTGGGAAGCCACTGAGGCTGGAGTGACAAGCCAGAAACGTGGGCCGCACCTGCTACACGTAGGGCAGGCGCGGCCCACGTTTTTCGGGCCTGGCCTACACCCCGTACAGCTCGCCGAACTTCCTCCTGATGTACGAAAGATAGGGCTCGGCCGTCAGCGGCCGGCCCGTGACCCGTGTGAGGAGCTCCTGCGGGGTGAACTTCGCCCCGTGGGCGTGGACGTTCCGCTGCATCCACCCTAGCAGGGTGTCGAACTTCCCCCGGGCGAACTGGGCCTCGAGGTCCGGGTGGTCGGCGAGGGCCCGCTCGTAGAGCTGGATGGAGGCCACGTTACCGATGGTGTAGCCGGGGAAGGCGGCCCCGAAGCTACTGGTCCAATGGATGTCCTGCAATACGCCGAGCAGGTCGTCGGGCGGCCGGATGCCGAGGTACTCCTCGAACTTCGCGTTCCACGCCTCGGCCAGGTCGGCCAGGGCGAGCCTCCCGTCGAAGACGGCCTTCTCGAGCTCCCAACGCACCATGATGTGGAGGTTGTAGGTGACCTCGTCGGCCTCCACCCGGATGAGCGAGGTCTCGACCTTGTTCACCGCGCGGTACATGTCCTCCACCGTCACGCCGCCGAGCGATGGGAAGTGCTCCTTCATGCGCGGCAGGAAGAACTCCCAGAAGGCCCGGGAGCGTCCGACGATGTTCTCCCACAGACGGGACTGCGACTCGTGCAGTCCGGCCGAGGCGCCGTCGCCGAGCGGCGACTCCTGGAAGCGGGCCGGGATACCTTGGGCGTACAGGCCGTGCCCGGCCTCGTGCAGGCAGGCGAAGAACGACTGCCCGACATACTGCTCGTTCACCCTCGTGGTGATGCGGACGTCGTCCGGGGAGATGTCCACCGTGTACGGATGGACCGAGAGGTCCAGGCGACCGCGGGTGTCGAGGTCGAAGCCGATGGCCCGGACGGCCTCCCGGCCGACGGCGAGCTGGGCGTCGTGGGGGAAGTGGCCCTGGAGGACGGCGGCCGGGTCGGCCTGCCCCCGGGCCTTGTCGGTGATGGCGCGGACCAGCGGGACGAGTGCGGTCCGGAGCTCGTCGAAGAGTCCCTCCACGTCCTTGACCGTGAGTCCCGGCTCGAAGCGGTCCACGAGCGGGTCCATCGGGTGGTCCTTGTAGCCCAGGGCCTCCGCGAGGTCCCTCCTGGCCGCGTAGGCTTCCTCGAGGGCGGGCCGGAAGACGCGGTAGTCCTTCGCCTCGCGGGCCTTGAGCCAGACCTGGAAGCTCTCGTTCTGGATGCGGTTGAGCCGGTCGACCAGCTCGGGTGGGACGCGGGTCGCCTTCTCGTACTCCCGGCGGGTGACACGGATGAAGCTCGCCTCGTCCGAGTCGTAGGGTAGCGAGGCCTCGAGGTCGCGGAGGTCCTCCAGGAGCTGTCCGACCTCGGGGGAGGTGAGCCTCTCGTGCGCCAGGCGGCCGACCAGGGCCATGTGGTTCCCTCTCGCCGCGGCCCCGCCTTTGGGCATCATGCACTGCTGGTCCCAGAAGAGCAGGTAGCCCACCTTCTGAAGGTTGACGGCCTCGGCAACCAGGGTGACCAGCCGGCGGTACTTGGGGTCGGCGACCGGGGTGTCCGGTTTGGTCATGTCCTTTGCCTCCCTTGCGTGGGCCCGGCTCGGGCCGGACCCCGCTTGCAGGTTCCCCGGGAGGGCCGGCTTTCCTTCCGTCGCCGTCCGCCTGCGCCCGGCGCACTCGAAGCGGGTCACGGTAGGGCACGGTGCAGCGGGTGGTGCCCGCAGGACTTGCGGGGCGCCGGGCAAACCTAGCGTGGAGTGACGCGTCTTGACCGGTCGGGGGGAGGGATGAGCGGTGCTCTGGGTCGAGGTCCGGGTCGCCGTAGCGGCCGAGGCTGCGGAGGCTGTGGCGGCCCGCCTCCGCGACCTGGGGGCTGCCGGCGTGGCCGAGGAGGACGGCGCGGTCGTGGCCTGGCTGGCGGTCGGAGCGGGCTCCGCGGGACGGGGGCCGGGACCGGCTACTACCGAAAGGCAGGAGTGCGGGCCAGGACCGGTCGCCGAACGACAGGAGTGGGGGCCGGACGACCTGGTGCGGGAGCTCGAGGACTTCCTCCGCCGCCTTCCGACCTACGGTCTCGACCCGGGCCCGACCGGGGTGTCCGCCCGCGTAGTGGACGACGCCGGCTGGCGGGACACATGGAAGGAATACTTCCGCCCCCACCGGGTCGGTCGGCGTCTGCTCATCCGTCCGCCTTGGGCGCAGGTTGCGGAGGACGGGGGCAGCGACCACCGGTCGGTCGGCGGGAGCAGCAGGGAGTGGCACGGCGACGCAGGAGCCCGGGACAGGCAGGTGGCCGGGCCAGAAGACGGCGGCCCGGTCACCGAGGTGGTCATCGACCCCGCCGAGGCCTTCGGCACCGGTACGCACGCGACCACCCGGACGGCCCTCGAGATGCTCGAGCGGGCGACCGAAATCCTGGGGCGGCACCCGCCGCCTAGCCCCGCGGGGCTGCGACCGGTGCCGCGCCCGGGGTCGGGCCCGCGGCAGCGACTGGAGCAGGTCTGGGCCCTCGACCTCGGCACGGGTAGCGGCATCCTGGCCATAGCCGCGGCGAAGCTGGGGCTCGGGCGCGTCACCGCTCTGGACGACGACCCCGTCGCCGTCGAGGCCGCCCAGGCCAACGTCCTCGCCAACGGGGTGGCCGACCGGGTGGAGGTCCTGCGGGAGGATGTCTTCGGATACCTCGGGCGCCTGCTCGGGGGCGAGGTGCCCGAGGGGCGGGGTGGGCCCGGCCGGGGCGGTCCTCCCGGTGTGGGCTCGCTTCTCCCCGGTATCGGGCTGGCCCTGGCCAACCTCACCACCGACCTCGTCTGCCGTCTCGCCGGGCCGCTGGCAGGGGTAACCACCCCGGGAGGGCTCTTCGTCGCAGCCGGTATCTCGGCCGGCGAGGGCGAGGCGAGGGTGGCCGAGGCGGCCCGGGAGGCCGGTTGGAGGGAGCTCGGGCGGCTGCGCGAGGAGGGTTGGGCGACCTTCCTCTTCGCCCGTCGGCCGAGGGTGCTCCTCCACACGCTGGGTTGCAAGGTGAACCTCTACGACACCGGTCGGCTGATGGAAGGGCTAAGGGAGGCCGGCTGGGAGCCGGTCGCCCCCGCTACCCTCGATACCCCCGCTACCCCTGCTACCTCTGCTACGTCTGCGACCCCCGCTACCCCCGCTACCCCCGCGACCCCCTCCACCCCTGGGGGGTGGCCCCTCCCGGTGGACGCGGTGGTGGTGAACTCGTGCGCGGTGACCTCCCGGGCGGAGGCCAAGTCCAGGCAACTCGTGCGGCGGGTGCGGCGCGAACATCCGGGGGCCGTCGTTGCCCTCGTCGGCTGCTATCCCGAGCTCGACCCCGCCCACGCCCGCAATGAGACGGGGGCCGACGTGGTCCTGGGTGTCACGGACCGCCACCGGCTGGCGGGGATGCTCACCCGAGCGCTAGGTGGGGCGGCAGGGGTCTCGGACCTCACCGACCGGTGTTCGCACCGGGTCTCAGGTGGAGGCACGGTTCCGGAGAGGGAGAGCGCTCCGGGCGGGGGTCCGACCCCGGCTTCCGGCGCCCTAGGCGGCCCTTCCTTCCTCCCCGGCGCCTTCGCCGCCGAAGCCACGCGGGCCACGCTCAAGGTGCAGGACGGCTGCGACCAGCGCTGTAGCTACTGCGTCATCCCCCTCGCCCGCGGGCCGAGTCGGAGCCGACCGGTCGCCGAGGTCGTGGCCGAGGCGGAGCGGCTCGTGGCCCTCGGCCTGAGGGAGATAGTCGTCGCCGGCATCCACCTCGGGGCGTGGGGGAAGGACCTCACGGAGACCGAGAGGGAAGGGCTCACTCTCCCCGGCCTCGTCCGGCGCCTGGCCGACATCCCCGGGCTGGCCCGGGTGAGGCTGAGCTCCATCGAGCCGGGGGAGGTCGGCGACGACCTCATCGAGCTCCTGGCCACCCACCCCAAGGTCTGCCGGCACCTCCACGTGCCCCTCCAGAGCGGGTCGGACCGCATCCTGCGCCTCATGAACCGCCACTACACGGCGGCCGAGTACCTTGCCGTGGTCGAGAGGGCCCGCCGGGCGGTCCCTTTGCTCGGCCTGACTACGGATGTCCTGGTCGGCTTCCCGGGCGAGACCGACGAGGACTTCCGGGCGACCTGCGAGGTGGTCCGGAAGGCGGGCTTTGCCCGGCTCCACGTCTTCCGGTACTCGCGGCGCCCGGGGACCCCCGCGGCCGGGATGCCCGGCCAAGTGCCGGCGGAGGTCAAGCGGGAGCGGAGCCTCGAGCTCATCCGGCTCGGGGAGGAGGTGGGCCTCGCCTTCCGCCGCGGTCTGGTCGGGCTGGTCCTCGAGGTGCTGGTCGAGCGGGTGCGTCCGGGGACGCCGGGCCGGGCGGAGAAGCGCGGCCGCGCGGGAGCGTCCGGCTGCACCGGCGCACCGGCCCGCCCGGTGACGGCCGAGGGCCTCACCGACAACTACCAGCGGGTCGTCTTCCCGGTGAGGACGGCGGGCCCCGGCACCCAGCCGGTGGCCCCCGGGAACCTGGTCGCGGTGCGGGTGGTGGGGGTCAAGTGGGATGGGCTCGAAGGGGAAGGGGGCAAGGTCTGCTCTCCGGAAGCACCTCGCAGTTTGAACACCCGCTCGGTCGGGCGCCAGGATGCCTTCGGCCCGAGAGACCCGGCGTGAAGGCGCTGGAACACCAAGAGACCGCCCGCCGGCGGAAGTCCCACCAGGTAGAGGACCTCGTCCACGTACTGGAGAATACTCAAAGCCTTTACCAGGGGCTTTTTCCGGACAGTCCGCCGGCCCTCCCGGACCCGGCAGCGGCTGTAAGGCGGTCCGGGGCAGTGCGGCAGGAGGAGGGACACCGTGGCAGCAAGCGTGGTCGTCGAGAACCTCGAGCGGGTGTACTCCTACGACACGGGTTTCTGGCGGCGCCGCAGGAAGGAGGTCCAGGCGCTCGCCGGCATCTCTTTTAGCATCCAGGAGGGTGAGATTTTCGGCCTCCTCGGACCGAACGGTGCAGGCAAGACCACGACGATAAAGATTCTCTCGACTCTCCTCCTCCCGACGGCGGGACGGGCGGAGGTCCTGGGCGTGGACGTGGCCCGCTACCCGGGTCGGGTGCGACCGTACATCAACGTGGTCTTCGGGGGCGAGCGGACCCTTTACTGGCGCCTCAGCGGCCGAGAGAACCTCGCCTACTTCGCGGACCTCTACCGTGTCCCGCCGCGCCGCCAGCGGGAGCTCATCCCCGAGCTGCTCGAGCTGGCGGGTCTCACCAAGGCAGCCGACCGCCGCGTCGAGACCTACTCCAAAGGCATGAAACAGAGGCTCTCCGTGGTCCGCGGGCTGGTCAACGACCCGAAGGTCCTCTTCCTCGACGAGCCGACCATCGGCCTCGACCCCACGGGGGCCCAGGAGCTCCGCCAGCTCGTAGCGCAGTTGGCCGACAGGGGGACGACCATCCTCCTGACCACCCACTACATGCACGAGGCCGAGTTCCTCTGCCGGCGCATCGCCATCATCGATAAGGGTCGTCTGCGCGCCCTGGACACCCCCGCGGCCCTCACGCTCCTGGCCGTCGGGTTGTCGGTGGTCGAGGTACAGCTCAGGGGTCCGTCAGCCGCCGATGTTGAAGCCGTCCGCCGGACGGCCGGCGGTGAGGCCGTGCGCTCGCTGAACCTGGGAGACCGGCTGCTCCTCGAGTTCCCCACGGAACGGCCGGAGGAGCTGGTGGAAGCTCTCCGGGCTCTTCCGGGCCTCGCCGGGAGTGCGGTGCGGACGCGCGAGGCGACCCTGGAAGACGCTTACCTCCGGCTGGTGGGGGGTGGGGCATAGTGAGCGCCGGCATAGCGAGAGGTGCTTCGGAGACCCACCGCCCGACGCGGTGGCCGGCCCTCGGGTGGGCCGCGACTGTCGTTTGGAGCTCGGCCTCCAGCCAGGTTCATCTCAGCTTGGCGCGCTCGATGGTACGCTTCGTAACCCTGGTCCAGCCCGTAATCCTTGCCTCCACGGCCTACTTCATCCTCCGGCGCTCCGGGGCTGTGGGTTACGGAGAATACGTCGTCTCGGGCTCCGGCCTCATGACCCTCTGGGCCACCACCCTCTGGTCGAGCGCAACGGACATAGACCGCGAGCGCTGGATGGGGACCCTGGAGCTCCTCCTGGTGGCACCTGTCCCGTTTCCGTTGGTCGTCCTCGGCAAGATACTGGGTAACCTGGCTCTCGGGTGCGTTTCCTTCGTCCTGGCCTACCTGACGAGCACCGTCCTGCTCCGGGTGCCCATCCCCGTGGCGCACCCGGGCCGGCTCGCCCTGGCCCTGGTCGTCCTTGTCCTGGCCTTCGTGGGGTTTTCTCTCTTCCTGGCGCTCCTCTTCGCCCTCTCCCGTCGGGCCAACCCCATTGCCAACGGCCTGTCCTACCCGATATACCTCGTCTCCGGAGTATTCTTCCCGCTGACGCTCCTCCCCGGGTGGGCGCAGGCTCTCGGCCTTGGCATGCCCCTGGCTTGGGCGAAGGAAGCTCTCCGGTGGGCGATGGTCGGGGCGGAAGCCGCGGCTCAGTTACGCACGGGTTCCTACTGGCACGCCCTCGTCGGGCTTCTTGTCGTGGGGTTGGCCTACTTCGGCGGCGCGATCTTGCTCTACCGCTACGTCATCCACCGCAAGATGCGTCAATCCGGCCAGTTGGGGGTGGCTTAGGTGCGGCTTGCCTTCGCACAGACCCTGGGCATCGTCTACCGCCTTGGCCGGGCCAACTTCATCATGGGCTTCGGCTGGATGCAGGCCTGGCTCTACGTGCTCACGCTCGTGGTCCGTCCCGTGACCCAGGTGCTCTTCTTCGGCGTCATGGCTTCCTTTGTGACGCGGGGCGGCGACGTGACCTTCTGGCTGGTGGGGAACTCGCTGCAGGTTTGCGTGCTGACCAGCCTGTACGAAGTAGCGGATACGTTGGTCTCCGAGCGCAACGCCGGGACCCTGCCCCTTCTCATCATGGCCCCCCTGGACAAGTTCCTCGTCTTCGCCGGTCGGTCCTGGCTGGTGGGCTTGCACGGGGTCCTGGTGAGCGCGGTGGCCTTGACGGTGTCTTCGCTGTGCTTCGGGGTCGACTTCGGCGCCACGCTGTGGGGCGCCCTCCTGCTCGCCGTCTTCTCCTCGGTGCTTGCCGTCTCCGCCTTCGGGGCCGCGTTGGGCAGCGTCGCCCTCCTGACGACCGACATCAACTTCATCGGCAACGTGGCGGCGGGGCTGATGCTGCTGCTTTCCGGCGTGAACTTCCCCGTGACCGACCTCCCGTTCGGGCTACGCTGGCTGAGCGGGGTCCTTCCCCTGACCCGGGGGGCGCAGGCGGCGAGGTTGGCCATCGCCGGGCGGGGGACCGAGGCCTTCGCCCTCAGCATGAGTGAGCTCGGACTGGCGGCAGCTTGGCTCCTGGTCGGCTATCTTCTGTTCCGGTGGCTTGAGACCCGGGCCAGGCGGGAGGCCTCGCTGGACCTGTACTAGCCGGACGGCAGCCACTGCGTCTGTGCCAGCGCTTACCCTTGCGGTGAAGGGTAAGGCCCGGCCGAGGCCCGGCGTAGGTAGCCTTGGCGGAGTCGTCGGGAAGGGATTGAGCGTCCACTGTGGAATGCAGCCCCTGACATGGCAGCAGCTCGGCCACTCGGGCCCTGTGTGGGCAGGACCTGCCTGCTCTCCGATAGTGCCCGGCTTGTGGTGTCTGTGGCCAACAACAGCCCGGGCTCGGCAAGCGTAGGTCCGACCATGGGGCGGGGGCATGCAGATGTCGAGACTCTGCAAGTATGCCATCCTAGGCACCGTTGTGGTCATACTGCTGCCCGTCGGTCTCGGGTTCTACTTGTATGAGGCTTATCCGTTCGGCTGGCCCATCGCACGGGCAGTGCCGGGGCCCGGACCCTGGAGGCCGTACGAGGTAGTCGTCCACTCCGTCGAAAGGGTGGCGGGGAACATCGAGGTCAATATGACGGTGCGGTGGGTGGAACCAGGTCCTGTGCCCTACTTCGGCTTTTACGGCCAGTGGGTAACGATGGGCTCAGGGCCGGAGATTGAGGCCAGCCTGGGAACCTATGGCCCGCTGGGCGTACCGCTGGCTACCGCTGCTCAAGAGGACCGCGGCTACCGTCTGGTTCCCCGCGCCCGACGCGCCCGGGCGCGCAGTGCTGAGACTGCAGTTCCTCCTGGAGGGACGCGTCCTGGAGTGCCAACTAAGGATTCACATACCCAACTGACGGCTCCGGGGAAGCCTTGGGCTGGGCACCGACGGCCGGAAGGCCGGTCTCGGCTGCCTCGACCGGTATGAGTCAGATTAACGTTGGCGGGGAGAGGAACTCAGGCCGGCCCGGCTCTACGTACCGTTCGCGGACGCAGGGATTGACCTTCTCAATCAGGGCCACCTGTTCGGCAGCGAGCCCTAGGAGCCCGTGTTAGAAATCCGCCTGGTCGTTTGACAACGGAGACCCATCTGGGGCTTAGGGAAAACGGAAGAACCCGAGCATCAAGCCAAGGCAGCAGGCACCCGGGCTGAGAGGTGGGCCCT
>Ga0308419_1000021_pt1 | contig 129924 bp, 113 predicted proteins | sample HotsprSampleMS50_FD_203674 | JGI IMG/M metagenome (GOLD analysis project Ga0308419, IMG submission 203674) | Hot spring phototrophic mat microbial communities from Mushroom Spring, Yellowstone National Park, Wyoming, United States - 20090730_MS50 ... | reverse complement strand
CTGCTCCCTCCGCCCCAGCACTGCCGCCTTCCCCCTATCTCCCCAGCTATCCCCACGGATTCGCTGCCATCACCACCTCTGCCTCCCTCGATGCGGGGGAGGACGAGGGAGTTTTTCAGAGACCTCGATGCCTGAGTTTGACAGCCCAGCGATGAAGGTGTAACCTGGGGCGGAGCGAAAAGAGTGGTGTCGTCCAGCCAGGCGTGGCTCAGGCGCCGCGGAGACGAGGAGGACCCAGGTTGCCCTCGGCCGTTACGGCGTTCATCATTGCTTTCGTCCTGACCTACTCCCTCACCCCGGTCGTGAAGCGCGTCGCCCTCCGCGTCGGAGCGGTCGCGGTCCCCGGCGACCGGAGCGTCCACGACCGCCCGACCCCGCACCTCGGCGGCCTCGCCATCTTCCTCTCCCTCTCCCTGACCGTGGTGCTGGTCGGCGGCTGGCCGGACGAGCGGACGTTGAAGATCCTGGCCTGCGGTCTCTTGGCCCTGCTCCTCGGCGCGGCCGACGACCTCAGGGACCTCCGGCCCGGGACGAAGTTCCTCGGGCAAATCCTCGTGGCCAGCCTCCTTTCCGGCCTGGGCGTCCGCATCTTCTTCGTCACCAACCCGTTCACCGGCGGCGTCCTGTATCTGGGCGATTGGAGCTACTTGCTCAGCGTCCTTTGGATCGTCGCCGTGATGAACGTCGTCAACCTTGCCGACGGCCTCGACGGGCTCGCCGCGGGTATCTGCACCCTTGCCGCGCTGGCAGCCACGGTCGTGGGTCTGCGGACGGCCGACCTCGGTAACGTCGCCACTCTGGCGGCCTCGGTGGCTGGGGCCACGGCGGGGTTCTTGCCGCACAACTTCAACCCGGCCAAGATTTTCATGGGCGACACGGGCTCCATGTCGCTCGGGTTCCTCCTCGCGGCCATCTCCGTCCAGGGCGCCCTGAAGCAGACGACCACCGTCGCCCTGCTCGTCCCCATCGTCGCCCTCGGTCTCCCCATCACCGACACCGCCCTCTCCATCGTCCGGCGGCTGCGGGCAGGACGGTCCATCGGGCAGGCCGATAAGGGCCACCTCCACCACCGCCTCCTTGAGCTCGGGCTCAGCCAGAAGAAGGCCGTCCTGCTCATGTGGGCGGTGAGCGGGTGGCTGGCCGTGAGCGCCATCCTGCTGGCCGAGGTCTCGCGGGGAGTCGGCTTCGCTCTCGTCATCATCCTCGCCGCGCTCGGGCTGGCCGCCTTCGTCGGCCTGGTCACGACCGGCCTCCTGGCGTCACAGGGGTGGAAGGACCTACCTAAATGAGTCAGTCGGGCACACACGGCCGCCCCGCCGGCCCCACCGCGCCGGGGACGCCGGGCACGTCTCCGCTCCGGGTCATGGTCATCTTCGGCACCCGACCGGAGGCGGTGAAGATGGCGCCGGTCGTGCACCGCCTTTCCACCGACCCCGCCTTCGAGGTCCGGGTGACGGTCACGGGCCAGCACCGCGAGATGCTCGACCAGGTCCTCGAGCACTTCCGCATCCGGCCGGACCACGACCTTGACGTGATGACTCCGCGCCAGACTCTCACCGGGCTCACCACCGCCGTGCTCCGGGGCCTGGAGGGCGTCCTCGCCGAGGACCGTCCCGACGTGGTCTTGGTCCACGGCGACGCCACGACGGCCTTCTGCGCCGCCCTGGCCGCCTTCTACGCCCGCGCGGACGTCGGACACGTCGAGGCGGGCCTCCGGACCTACCGCAAGTACGCGCCCTGGCCGGAGGAGATGAACCGCCGGCTGGTGGGGGTCCTGGCCGACCTCCACTTCGCTCCCACGGCCGGGTCCAGGTCCAACCTCCTCGGCGAGGGAGTCCCCGCCGACCGCATCTGGGTGACGGGGAACACCGTCATCGACGCCCTGCTGTGGACGGTCCGCCCGGACCACCGCTTCGGCGACCCGGTCCTGACCCGCGTGCTGGCGGACGCCGGGGCCGAGAACCGGCCCATCGTCCTGGTCGAGTGCCACCGCCGGGAGAACTGGGGCGAGCCGATGGTCCGCATCAACGAGGCCATCCGGGAGTTGGCCGGGCGGGAACCGGGCGTCTTCTTCCTGGTCTCGGCTCACCTCAACCCTGAGGCCGGCGAGGTGGCGCGGCGGGTCCTCCGGGGGCTCGACAACGTCCTCCTCCTTTCGCCCGTGCCCTATCCGGACTGGGTAAACCTCATGGCTCGTTGCCACATCATCCTCACCGACTCGGGCGGCCTCCAGGAAGAAGCACCCTCACTCGGCCGGCCGCTCATCCTGGCCCGCGAGGCGACCGAGCGTCCCGAGGCCGTCGAGGCCGGGACCGTCCGGGTGGTCGGGTCAAGCCGGGAGGCTATCGTCGAGGCCGTGGAGGACCTCCTCCACGACCCAGAGGCCTACGCGCGGATGGCTCGGGCTCGGAACCCCTTCGGCGACGGGCGCGCCGCGGACCGCATCGCCCGAGCCCTCCTCTACCACTACGGTCGAGCGGGGGACCCGCCGGACGAGTTCGACGGGTGCACCGACCGCCCTGCGCGGGCATGATATGGAGCAGGGAGTGAGGCAGACAGACGGAGGTTCTGGAGACGCAGCAAGGCTTCACCCCGAGGAGATGGCTCCCGTGAGACTGGTCGTGCGGGGTGGCCGGGCCCTGTCCGGCCGGGTGCGGGTCCACGGCGCGAAGAACGCCGCCCTGCCCATCATCGCCGCGGCCATCCTCACCGACGGCGTCTCGACCATCACCTCCGTCCCGGACATCGGTGACGTCAGGACGGCTGTGGACGTCGTCACCAGCCTCGGCATCGGGGCCTCTTTCCACGGCTCCACGCTCACTCTCCGCGCCGGCGACCTGGGCTCCTGCGAGGCCCCTTACGAGCTTGTCCAGAGGATGCGGGCCTCGTTCCTCGTGGCCGGGCCGGTGCTGGCGCGCCTGGGGCGCGTCCGCATCTCCCTGCCCGGCGGCTGCCTCTTGGGCTCCCGGCCGGTGGACCTCCACATCAAGGGCCTCGAGGCCCTCGGGGCGGCCGTCCGCATCGAGAGCGGGGTGGTCGAGGCCACGGCCGACCGCCTCGTCGGGCGGCGCATCTACCTCGATTACCCGAGCGTGGGGGCCACGGAGCACCTGCTGATGACCGCCTGCCTGGCCGAGGGCACGACGGTCATCGAGAACGCAGCCGAGGAGCCGGAGATCGTCGACCTGGCGACCTTCCTCAACTCGGCGGGGGCGTCGGTGCACGGGGCCGGCACGAAGGTCATCCGGGTGGAAGGCGTGCGTAGCCTGCACGGCGTGAGGCACCAAGTCATCCCCGACCGCATCGAGGCGGGCACCTTCATGGTGGCGACGGCCATCACTCGGGGACGCGTGACGGTGGAGGGGGTCGTCCCCGACCACCTCACCGCGGTCATCGCCAAACTGCGCGAGGTCGGCGTCACCGTGGGGGAGCACGACAGCTCCGTCACCGTGGACGCCCGCGGGGCGGACCTCCGGGCCTGCAACCTCAAGACCATGCCCTACCCCGGTTTCCCCACCGACCTCCAGCCTCAGTTCACCGCCCTCCTGACCCTGGCCAGGGGTCTGAGCGTGGTCACGGAGACCGTCTTCGACAACCGCTTCATCTTCGTTCCCGAGCTCAGGCGCCTGGGGGCGCAGGTCCAGGCGGAGGGGCGGACGGCGATGGTCATGGGGGTGCCGGCGCTGGAAGGTGCCCCGGTCACCGCCCCGGACCTGAGGGCGGGAGCGGCCCTGGTCCTGGCCGGTCTGGCCGCCCGGGGGACCACCGAGATAGAGGGAGTCCGGCACATCGACCGCGGCTACCAGGACCTTGACACACGGCTACGGCAGCTCGGGGCGGAAGTCTGCCGGGTGGGCGAGGAGGAGGGGGTTCCGGGCGAGAGGCCGACCGACCTGGGTGAGGCCGCGGTCACCCTCGACCAGGTGAACCCGCCGCCCGTCCACGGGCCCGCTTCTTAGCCAGACCCGACCGCGTCCCGCCGGAGCCGACCCCCTCCCGCCCGGACCCGACCGAGTCCTAGCCGGACCCGACCGTGTCCTGGCCGCACCTCCCTCGGTAATGGCGCCTGTCCCGGAGGCATAAGCTTGGGCAGCCCGCTGGGGAGAGGACCGCCTTGCGCCGAGCCGTGACGCTGACCCTTCTAGGGCTCTTCCTGGTGCTCGTGGTGCTACCGGCTGTGATCGTCAAGACCTGCCGGTACCCCGACACGTCACCTCCCGAGCTGCCCGCCGAGGGGCCCGAGGTACGCGTCTACGTCCACACGACCGGAGAGGTCGTCGCTCTGGGTTTGGAGGAGTACGTCACCGGGGTCGTGGCGGCCGAGATGCCGACCAGCTTCGAGCCCGAGGCCCTCAAGGCCCAGGCCGTCGTGGCGAGGACCTTCGCGGTGCGCCGCATGCGGACGTTCGGCGGGTCGGGTGTCCCCGGCCAGGCTACCGCCGACGTGACCACCGACACCTGGAACGGCGGGCAGGCCTGGATGAGCCGGTCGGAGGCCAGGCGGCAGTGGGGCCTCATCGGTTTCTACAGCCGGTGGGTCAAGGTGGAGGAGGCCGTGGCCGCCACCGCCGGGCTGATCCTCACCCACAACGGCGTGCCTATCGAGGCGGCCTATCACTCCACTTGCGGTGGGCACACCGAGAACAGCGAGGACGTCTGGCAGGAGGCCGTCCCCTACCTCCGGGGAGTCCAGGACCCGTGGTGCCGCGACTCCCCGTGGATGAGCCAGAAGACAGAGGTGTCGCTGGCCTCCCTCGAGAGAGCCTTCGGGCTCGAGGCCGGCGTCCTGGCCGCGGCCGCCGGGCAGGGCCGGACCTACCTCCAGGTCCTCGAAACCACCCCGGGCGGCCGGGCGCGCACCGTCCGCGTTGGGGAGAAGACCGTTCCCGCAACAGAGTTCCGGCGTGCCCTCGGCCTGCCCTCCACCCGGTTCACCTTCACCGTGGACCAAGGCACCGTGCGCTTCGTGACCGTCGGGTACGGGCACGGGGTGGGCCTGTGTCAGTACGGCGCCAACGGCCTCGCCAAGGAGGGTAGGACCTTCCGCGACATCCTCTCGTTCTACTACACCGGCGTCGAGGTCATCCCGCTGGACAGCGGGTACTGAGCCGGGCGTCGGTCTGCCGGCCACGGCGAGCTACCGGGCCACGTCCCGCAAGGTGGCCGGAGTCTGCCTGGTATATGCTGGCACTCCGGGGGGACACTAGTTCCCGGGGGAGTGCTCGACATGGCCACAAGATCGTCGCCTAGGTCGCGCCGGTCCAGGGTGCACCGCCCGCGACGTCACCGTCCACGCCATCTCAGGCGAGGCTTCTCGCCCGCGGCTGAGGTCGCCCGGTTGGTCCAGCTCGTCCGGCAGGGCATCGCCCGCATAGACCGGGCCCGTCTGAGGGAACGTCTGCGTAAGCTGTCCGCTCAGCTCGCGGCTGCCACCGGAGTGGCCGTGGTCCTGCTCAGCGTCTGGCTCGTCCGGCAGGGCCTCATCGTGCCGGTCGTGCCCGGCCCCGCCGGTGGCAGGCAGGAGACCTCGGCCCCGAGTCCGGCCGAGCCCGCCTCGACGGAGACCGGAGCCGCTGAGCCGTCCGAAGCTGCGGCCACGTCCCCGTCTTCGCCGCCCGGAGGCGAGGGGTCTCCCGGACCGTCCGGGTCCTCTGGACCGTCCGGCCCGTCATCCGGTGCCGCCGGCGGGTCGTCCGGGTCCTCCGGTGCGGCTCCGGCCGCACCCGGGGTGGTCGTCGAGCAGGAAGGCTCTTCCTCCGAGACGGAGCCGGCCCTGACCGCTCCGGGGTCGGCCGAGGAGTGCCTGGCCTCGTTGGCGGCTCCGGCGACCGGCCCGGTCCTGAGGGGTCACGCCGACCTCTACTACTGCGCGGCTACGGGGGCGTTCCGCTTTCATAGCGGCGTGGACATCGCCCTCCGCGAAGGCGGCAAGGTCCGCGCGGCCCTGGGCGGCATGGTCACCCGGGCCGCCCGGAACGACGCCGAGGGCTGGGTCGTCGAGGTGAGCCACGGCTACGGGGTGACGACGGTCTACGCCCACCTAGGCTCCTTGCTCGTCCGCGAGGGCGAGCTCGTCGCCAAAGGGCAGCCGCTGGGCTCGGCCGGGGCACCAGGCCTGCTCGAGAAAGACCTCGGGGTGCACCTACACTACGAGCTACGGGTGGACGGTGACGAGAAGGACCCGCGGCCCTACCTGGGCTTCTGAGGACCCGCCGGCCGCGGGAGCCGAGACATTCTCGGCCTTCGGCGCGGCATATAGTTTGGCAGCCGCCGAAGGGGGGCCGCCGGTCTTGAAGGAGTACATCCGTGCCCGCGTGCTTGAGGTCGCCGACTACATCCTCAAGAACGGAGCCACCGTCCGTGACGCCGCCCAGCGCTTCAACGTGAGCAAGAGCACCGTCCACAAGGACGTGACCGAGCGGCTCCTCGAGGTCAACCCGGCGTTGGGCCGACTCGTCGCGCAGGTCCTCGAGAAGAACAAAGCCGAGCGGCATATCCGCGGCGGCCTCGCCACCCGCTCCAAGTACCGCCTCGGGGCCTGAAGTCGTGGCGCCCAGAGGAAAGCCCCAGGCAGCGGCCTGCCCCCGGAGGAAACGGCCAGCCCTTCCAGAATAGACAGATGGGCGCGTTCCACTGCCGCGCTCCACGGGGGAGCCCATGTTCGGCCTCGTCAACGACATCGGCATCGACCTCGGGACGGCGACCTGCCTTGTCTACGTGAAGGGCAAGGGCATCGTCCTGAACGAGCCGTCGGTCGTCGCCGTGGAGCAGGAGACGTCGCGCATCGTGGCCATCGGCGAGGAGGCCCGGCGGATGCTCGGCCGGACGCCGGGTAACATCGTCGCCGTCAAGCCCCTCCGTGACGGTGTCATCGCCGACTTCGAGCTCACCGAGCAGATGCTCAAGTACTTCATCTCGAAGGTCTGCGGCCGCAGCATGCTCCTGCACCCTCGCATCGCCGTCGGCGTCCCCTCTGGCATCACCTCCGTCGAGCGCCGGGCGGTCATCGACGCCTGCCTGCAGGCCGGGGCCCGCCGGTGCTACCTCATCGAGGAGCCCCTCGCCGCGGCCATCGGGGCCGGGGTGGACTTCTCCGAGCCCTCGGGGTCCATGGTCGTGGACATCGGCGGCGGCACGACCGACGTGGCCGTGCTCTCCATGGGGCAGGTGGTCGTCTCCAAGTCCGTCCGCGTGGCGGGTAACGAGTGCGACGAGGCCATCACCCGGTACCTCCGGGTGCGTTTCAACATCGTCATCGGCGAGCGCACGGCCGAGGAGGTGAAGGTCGAGGTCGGAACGGCCTGGCCCGAGGGCTACGACCGCTCCATCGAGGTGCGCGGCCGTGACCTGGCTACCGGGCTGCCCAAGACCGTGACCGTCACCTCCAAGCAGGCCCACGAGGCCGTCTCCGAGACCCTGGCCACAATCGTCGGGGCCATCCGCTCCGTCCTGGAGCAGACCCCTCCCGAGCTGGCGGCGGACATCGTGGATAAGGGCATCGTCCTCACCGGCGGAGGGGCGCTCCTGCACGGCATCGACCGCTACATCAGCCGCGAGACAGGGGTGGTTGTCAACCTCGTGGACGACCCCATCACCTGCGTCGCCCGCGGCACCGGCTTAGCCCTCGAGACCCTCGCGAACCTTTCCACGCGTGTCTCTCCCTTCTGGTCCGGCGGGCCCTCCTCCGGAAGCTTCCTCAGTTGACAGCCCGCTCCGCTGCTGTCTATACTGATTTTTGGCGGCTCAGGACTCGTGACAACTGAACACCAGACTCATCAAGAGCAGGTGGAGGGACGGGCCCGATGAAACCCGGCAACCGGCCCGGGGACGGAGACCCCGCGTAGCGGTGCTAACTCCCGCAGCCGTTCCGTGCTGAGGCTGAGAGATGGGCACAAGCTTGAGGCCTCATCCGATGGACGAGGCCTCGATTGTTTCTTCTGGGGGGTGAACGCAGCGTGCCCGGCGATGGTCCTGGCGATGCTCCCGCGCTGACGCGGCCCCCCCTCGAGCCCTGCCTTTCCGTGACGGGCATCGGTAGCCTGCCCCACACCCGGCCGGCGGACGCGGTCCGGGACGTCCTCGCCTCCTGTCCGGAGCTACCCTTCTGGCCGCAGCTCCCGCGGCGCTCCCCGCAGGAGGACATGTACCGCCAGTTCTCGGCGGGACTGCCCGGGCTGGAGGATGTCGAGACCGGTGGGCGCGGTTGGCGCCGCGGTCCGGAGACGGAGGCCCGCCTCGAACGGGTGTACCGGGACTTCGTCGCCCTCTCCGGGGAGACCGGGGACCCTTCCGACGCCTGGGGCCTGAGTGCGGCCGAGGCCGCCGGCCTGGACGCTCTCGTGCGGTTCTTGCAGGGCGGTTCAGGGACGGGCCGCCGGGTCGTGGGAATCAAAGGCCAGGTGACGGGGCCGGTGAGCCTGGGCTTGGCCGTCACCGACGACCGGGGTCGGGCTCTCCTTTACGAGGAAGACCTCATGGACGGCGTCGTCCGGGGATTAGCCCTGCGGGCCCGTTGGCAGGAGCGGGTCCTCGCGCGGTGCCTGGGCGGTGGGGACGCTCTCCACCGGGTCCTGGTCAGCGTGGACGAGCCCTACCTCGGCACCTTCGGCTCGGCTTTCTTCCCCTACCGGCCCGAGACCGTCCGGGCCTACTTCGAGGTCTTCGCCGCGACCCTCGAAGGGACGTGGGGAGTGCACTGCTGTTCCAACACCGACTGGGGGTTCCTCCTCGAGCTCCCGGTGCGGTTCGTCTCCTTCGACGCTCACGCCTACGGGGCGAGGCTGCTTCTCTACCCGGAGGCGGTGCGGCGGTTTGTGGAGCGGGGTGGCCTCGTGGCCTGGGGCGTGGTCCCGACGACCTCGCCGGACCTGGCCGAGACGTCGGCCGTGGAGCTCACCCGGCGGCTCCTCGACCTCATCGGCGCGCTCGTCGGGCGGGGTGTCCCGGAGGGGCGCCTGGTCCGGCAGTCGCTGGTCACCCCGGCCTGCGGCTTGGCCGGGTTGTCCCGGGACGAGGCCGGTCGGGCCCTCAGCCTGGCCCGGGCCGTCTCGGAGGCGGCGCGGGCCGAGTTGGGCCTTATAAGACACCTGTGACTATGTGGGGGGATGACGAGATGAGCACCTGCGCTCAGGCGGGCAAGGACTTCCTGTTCACCTCGGAGTCGGTGACCGAGGGCCATCCGGACAAGATGGCCGACACCATCTCGGACGCCATAGTGGACGCCCTCATCGCCCAGGACCCCTACGCCCGGGTGGCGTGCGAGACCTTGCTCACCCGGGGCATGGTCCTCGTCGCCGGGGAGGTCTCGACCACCGGGTGGGCGGACATCCGCACCCTCATCCGGGACACCGTCCGGGACATCGGGTACGTACGGGCCAAGTTCGGCTTCGACGCGGAGACCTGCGGGGTCCTCGTGGCCATCGACGAGCAATCGCCCGATATCTACTCCAGCGTCTACCGGGGAGGCCCCGACGAGGTCGAGCGCCTCGGCGCCGGCGACCAGGGGATGATGTTCGGGTTCGCCTGCACCGAGACCCCGACGCTGATGCCCATGCCCATCCACCTCGCCCACCGGCTGGCCCGGCGCCTGGCCGAGGTGCGTAAGAAGCTCGAGATACCCTACCTGCGCCCTGACGGCAAGACCCAGGTCACCGTCGAGTACCGCGGCTCCAAGCCGGTCCGGGTCCACACCGTCCTCGTCTCCGCCCAGCACCGTGAGGGCATCCCGCGGGAGACCATGGAGCAGGACATCATCGAGAAGGTCATCCGGCCGGTCATTCCGCCGGAGATGCTCGACGAGGAGACGCGCTACCTTATCACTCCTTCGGCCCAGTTCGTCATCGGGGGTCCACAGGCGGATACGGGCCTGACCGGACGCAAGCTCATGGTCGACACCTACGGCGGCTACGCCCGCAGCGGAGGCGGTGCCCTGTCGGGCAAGGACCCGACCAAGGTCGACCGGACCGGGACCTACGGCGCGCGTTGGGTGGCCAAGAACATCGTGGCCGCCGGGCTCGCCGAGCGCTGCGAGCTCCAGGTGGCCTACGCCATCGGCATGGCGGAGCCCGTTTCTCTGAGCCTCGACACGCAGGGGACCGCGACCGTCCCCGAAGCGGAAATCCTCCGCGCCGTGCGAGAGGTCTTCGACCTCCGGCCGGGGGCGCTCATCCGCGACCTCGGTCTGCGTAGACCCCTCTACAAGCAGGTCGCCGCGTACGGCCACTTCGGACGGGAGGACCTGGACCTGCCCTGGGAGAGGACCGACCGCGCGGACCAGCTCCGCCGCGCGGCGGGGCTCGGCTGACATCCTCCTGGACCTGCCCCCGACGCATACAATGGCCCGGCCGGGTCAACCGGGGCCCGCGCTCGCTCCGGGACCGGTCGGGCCGGGGGAGGGGGCACTCCGGTGGCGGATTGGCCTGTCTGGCTCGTTTGGTGTCTCGCGGTCGCCGGGTTGGGACTCCTGGTGGCAGGTCTCGGGCGCATCCTGGCGGTCGCCGTCGGGCGGCCGGCCTCTCCGAGGGCGCTGGTCAGCCTTGTGCTCGTCTTGGAGAACGCCGAGGACGTGGTCGAGGACGCCCTGCGCCGGGCAGTCCTCCGCTACGGCTGGTGGTCGGGTGCCACACCGGCCTACGAGCTGGTGGTCGTGGACGTCGGGTCCACCGACGACACCCCGGCCATCGTCGAGCGGTTCGCGAGGAGACACCCCGGGTTCATCCGGCTCGTCCGTGTGGCCCCGGGTACGACCACCGCGCGGGCCGTGGCCTACGCGGCGCTGGCCTGTCGCGGGGAGACGATGGTGACTCTGGACCTGGCGAGCCTTGTCGGGAAAAGGCGACGGGCGCTGCGACAGGAAACAGGTACCACGTAGAGAAGAAGAGTGTCCCACGCGGGGTGTGTGCGAATTGTCTTCCTCCGTGGTGACTCCCAGGCGCGGACTGGCGCTGTCCGCTTTTCTCGCCGCCACCTGCGCCGGCGGCGCTCTGGCTGTGTACCTGGCGGTGCCCGAGACCCTCTTGCAGTTCCAAGGTCGGGCCGGCCTGGGTCTCCTCGCCTTTACGGCCATGAGTGTCGCGGGCGAGCTTTGGCACGTGCCCTTGCCCAGGGGCTCGATCGCGATCTCCTACGCGGCCACCTTGCCGGCCTTCATCCTCTACGGTACGGGTGGGGCCGTGATTGTCGAGGTGGCCGGCTACCTCTTGGGGTCGGTCGCCGACCGCCGGGGCTGGCGCGTCAAGCTGTTCAACTGCGCCCAGTACGCTTTATCCGTGTTTCTCGCAGCCACGGCCTTCGAGCTCGTCGGAGGTGTCCGGACCACCCGGTTCGGGGTCGGCGACCTTGCCGACCTCGCTGTCTTTACGTCGGTCTACTTCGTCGTCAACCACTTCCTGGTCGGGATGTGGTTCACCCTCAACCATCCCAGGGAGAGCGTCTGGGTCATCTGGGGAGAACCGGCCAAGTGGGAGGCCTTGACCTACCTTGTCACCGCGCCCCTCGGGCTGACCGTGGCCGGCGTCTTCTCCTCCTGGGGCCTCCTCGCGGCCGCTGGGCTCTTCGCCGTGGCGCTCGCGGCCTGGTACTTCCTGCGCTTGGCCCTGAAGCTGGAGCGTCTCAACCGTGAGCTCCGCACGCTCTACGAAGCCTCCATCTCGCTCGGGCAGACTCTCGAGCTTGAGGCGGTTAAGGAGCGCATCGCGGACATCGTCGGCAGGCTCGCTCCCTACGACTACCTTGCCGTCCTCGCCTGGGACGAGGTCGAGCAGGTCCTGCGCCCTGTCGAGGTGCGCCCGGCCGGGGGCGGGACCGAGGGGCTCGTCTTCCGTCTCGGTGAAGGGCTTGTCGGCGATGCGGCCGAGGCGCTCAGGATAGAGGTCGTCCACGACGTTGCCGCCGACCCCCGGACGAGGCAGGCGCTGCCTGAATCCCTTGCTGCGGCTTCGATAGCCGTGGTCCCGATGGCCGCGGAGAAAGGGCTGGTCGGGGTTCTGCTCCTCGGTTCGCAGAGGGCCGACGCCTTCACTCCGGAAGAGACCCGCCTCCTCACCATCTTCGCGGCCCAGGCCGGGGAGGCCATGTCGCGGGCCCTGCGGTTCCAGGAGGCCAAGCGCCTTGCCGTCACCGACTCCAAGACCGGGGTCTACAACTACCGCTTCTTCTACGACAGGCTCATCGAGGAGATTCGCCGGCACGAGGCCAAGGCTAGACCTTTGTCGGTCATCTTCGTCGACGTGGACCACCTCAAGGAGATCAACGACCAGTACGGCCACCAGGCCGGGGACCAGGTCCTCATTGGCCTAAGCACCATCATCAGGGAGAAGGTCCGGGCCACTGATGAGGTCGCCCGCTACGGCGGTGAGGAGTTCGTCGTCTTGCTCCCCGGGGCAACAGGCCCGGAAGCCTTGGCCGTGGCCGAGCGCATCCGTCGTGTGGTTGAGGCATACAACTTCGGCGTCCCCGGAATGGAGCCGGGCAAGGTGACCATCTGTGCCGGAGTGGCGACCTACCCCGAGCACGCCACCGAACCCGCGGACCTCATCCTCCGGGCTGACGAGGCCATGTACCACGGAAAGCACTACGGTCGCAACAGAGTCTCGCTCTACGCCGGCGCCTCCCCGGCGCCGGATATGATGATGTAGGTCATGTCGCCCGTGCCGGTCTCTTCAGCCAGGGTCCTCGAGGGCGTCCTGGACCATGTGGCGTACGCCAACCAGACGAGCGGCTACACCGTGGGCCGGCTCCGCGTTCTCCTCCCTGACGGCGGGCACCCTGCCGGCGGCGAGGGTTTGGTCACTTTCGTAGGAGTCTTCCCACCGCTCAGGCCCGGCGAGAGGCTTCGCCTAGAGGGAGCCTGGGTGGACCACCCGGAGTACGGCCGGCAGTTCAAAGTGAGTTCGTACCAGGTCGTACTTCCCCAGACTCCGGAGGCGGTGGAGAGGTACCTGGCCTCCGGGATGGTCCGCGGCATCGGCCCGGCCACGGCCAAGCGCCTAGTCGCTCACTTCGGCGCGGATGTCCTCCGGGTGCTGGAGGAAGACCCCGGTCGACTCACGGAGGTCGAGGGCGTCGGGCCTACGCGGGCCCGCCTCATCGCCGAGAGCTTCGGAAGCCAGAAGGGCGTCCGGGACGTGATGCTCTTCCTGCAGTCGGTCGGGATGAGCCCGTCGCTGGCCGCCCGGGTCTTCCACCATTACGGGGAGGGCGTTGTGGCAGCCCTCCGGGAGAACCCTTACCGCCTGGCCGACGAGGTCTTCGGCGTGGGCTTCAAGACCGCCGACCAGATCGCCCTGAACATGGGTGTCCCGCCGACATCCCCGCAGCGCCTGCAGGCGGGGATCCGTTACCTCCTCAGTCAGCTCACCCAAGACGGCCACGTCTTCGGGCCCCGCGAGTGGGTCGAAAGCCGGGTCGCGGAGGGGCTGGGGGTGGACCGGGACCTCGTCGCCCGCGAGACGGACAGTCTCGTTGCGGAGGGCTCTCTGCGGCTCGAGAGCCTCGATGAAGGTCAGGCGGTCTACCTCGCCCCACTCTACCATGCCGAGCAGGCCGTGGCGGCCAAGCTCCGCCTCCTGGCCGGGGTGGGTGGGGACGACCGGTCCCGCCCGGCGGGGCCCGGCCGGGAGGAAGTCAGGGCCGCGGCGGCGGAGGCGGGTATCGAGCTCTCGCCCGAGCAGGCTCTGGCGGTGGAGGAGGCCTTCCGGCACGGGGTGCTCGTGGTGACCGGCGGACCGGGCACCGGCAAGACGACTATCATCGACTGCCTCATCCGCCTCTGCCGGACGCGGCGGCTGGTGCCCCTCCTGGCCGCCCCGACCGGGCGCGCGGCCAAACGCATGACCGAAGCCACCGGCTACGAGGCCAGGACCATCCACCGGACGCTCGAGGTCGTCTACACCCCGACCGGTGGCCTCGAGTTCCAGCGGAACGAGGGCAACCCCCTGGAGGCGGACATGGTCATCGTCGACGAGATGTCCATGGTCGACCTCCTCCTCATGCACCACCTGCTCCGGGCCGTCGAGCCCCCGACGCGGCTGGTTCTCGTCGGCGACGTGGACCAGCTCCCCGCCGTCGGCCCGGGGACGGTCCTGCGCGACCTCATCGCTTCCGACGTGCTGCCGGTGGTGCGGCTCGGCCGCATCTTCCGCCAGGCCGCCGAGAGCCTCATCGTCCTCAACGCCCACCGCATCAACCGCGGCCAGATGCCGCTCCTCAACGAGAAGGACGGCGACTTCTTCTTCATCGAGGAGGAGGGACCCGACCGCGTTCTCGAGACGGTCGTGGAGCTGGTGTCCCGCCGGCTCCCGGAGAGGCTCAGGGAACTCGGCCTCTCGGCCGACCCCCTCCAGGACATCCAAGTCCTGAGCCCGATGCGCCGCACACCGGTCGGCGTGGACAACCTGAACGTCGAGCTCCAGCGAGCCCTCAACCCGCCCGGATGGGGCAAGGCGGAGGTCGGCGGCCGGACGCCCCCGTTCAGGACCGGGGACAAGGTTATGCAGACCCGTAACAACTACCTCAAGGAAGTCTTCAACGGCGACATCGGTGTGATCAGAGCGGTGGACCAGGAGAGCGGCCAAGTGGCCGTGGCCTTCCCCGGGGAGACCGGCCCGCGGGTGGTGGTCTACGAGCGGGACGAGCTGGAGGAGCTCGTGTTGGCCTACGCCACGACGGTCCACAAGAGCCAGGGCAGTGAGTATCCGGTCGTGGTCATGCCCGTCGTCACGCAGCACTACGTGATGCTCCAGCGCCACCTGCTCTACACTGCCGTCACCCGGGCCAAGAAGATGGTGGTCCTCGTCGGGACCAAGAAGGCCCTCGCCATCGCCGTCCGCAACAACAAGACCGAGGAACGCTTCTCGCGGCTGGCCGAGCGCCTGCGCGAGCCATGAGCCGTCGGAGGTCTGAGCTGGTCCGCGCCTTCCTCGACGTCCTCTTCCCCGAGGGCGGCTGCGCCCTTTGCGGGTCTTGGCTCCCGGTCTCCGTGTGCGGGCGCCCCTGGTCCGTCGAGGTCTGCCCGGCGTGCCTGCAGGCCATCTTTGCCTCTCCGTATCGTTGCCAGACCGACGGGTGCCGGGAGAGCGTGGGGGGCTGGCTCGACGGCGTTGTAGCGGGCGGACCCTACTCCGGAGGCCTCGAGAGAGCGGTGCTGCGCCTGAAGGCTGCCCCGGACCGCCGCCTCACGCGGGTGCTCGCCCGTCTCCTGGCGGAGCGCCTCGACGAGGCCGGCCTGGTGGGGAGCGGTGCGGTCTGGACCGCTCTGGTCCCCGTGCCCCTGCATGTCGAGCGGCAGAGAGAGCGGGGATTCAACCAGGCGGCCTTGTTGACCGACGCCCTGGAAGAGCTCTTAGGCGTCCCCGTGTGGCCGAGGGCGTGCGAGCGGGTGCGCGCGACGCCGCTCCAGAGCGGTCTGGGGCGCGAGGAGAGGGCCCGCAACGTCCTTGGCGCCTTCCGCGTCACCGCGCGGGGGCGGGAGGACTTGCTACGATGCGCCGTCCAGGCGGGTCGGACGGGTGCGGGAGTCCGCCTGATGGCGGTCGACGATGTCCTCACGACGGGGGCGACTCTGGGGGAGGTTGCCCGGGTCCTCAAGGCGGCCGGGGCCGGCGCGGTGTGGGGTGCCGTCGTGGCCCGTGCTCTACCACCTTCGACGGTTACGACTCGCCGCTAGTGTCGTTGGTACTTCCGAAAGTTGACAACCCTTTTCACCTCATGATATAGTCGCTCTGTCGGCCTGACCCGCCGGCGCGACCACCCGATCAGGAGGAATGTGCAGGATGCTAGGCAGGGTCAAGTGGTTCAACCCCGAGAAGGGGTACGGGTTCATCGAGAGGGAGGACGGCGGCGGCGACGTCTTCGTCCACTTCTCGGCCATTCAGATGGAGGGTTTCAAGACCCTCAACGAGGGCGAGCAGGTGGAGTTCGAGATTGTCGAGGGTGCCCGGGGTCCGCAGGCCGCGAACGTCGTGCGCGTGGGCGCGGGCTCGAAGTTCTGACCTTGACGAACCCACCGCCCCCGGCGCGAACGCGCCGGGGGCTTCTCGTTTCCCCACAGGATTCCCTACCCGGCGACGGAATACTACGTCACGGGGACGTGCCCCGTGGCCGACGGCCTAGCCGCCTGGGAAGGGGAGTGGACCGGTGAAGATCGATCTCGCCGCGCGGAACCTCGAGGTGACGGAAGACCTCCGGGAGTACATCACCAAGAAGCTCAGCAAGATCGAGAAGTACTTCGCCAAGAACGTGGTGGCCCAGGTTGTCCTCTCCGCCGAGCGCGAACGGCAGATAGCGGAGATCACCCTGCCGCTGGACGGCCTCGTCGTCAGGAGCCAGGAGGCCACGGACGACATCTACGCCTCCGTGAACCTGGCGGTGGACAAGATCGAGCGTCGCATCGAGCGCTATCGCGCGCGCTTCCTGAGGCGTAAGCGGGAGGGGCGAGCCCAGGTCCGCTCGGTCGGGGCGGCCGAGCCGGTCCAGCTCGCGGAGGAGTCCGGCCCCGAGCCGCGGCTGGTCAAAGTCAAGCGCTTCGCCATCAAGCCGATGACCGTGGACGAGGCCATCCTCCAGATGAACCTCCTCGGCCACGATTTCTTCGTCTTCACCAACGGCGAGACCGAGCAGGTCAACGTCCTCTATCGCCGGAAGGACGGCAACTACGGGCTCATCGAGCCCGAGTGAGCCGGACCCCCGCCGCCGAGCCATGTCTGCGCGCACCGGCGTCCTCGTCTTCGAGGGCGGCCAAGCGACGGGCGGAGACCGCGGGACCGCCCGTGGCCTCTTGGCCACGGTCCGACGCTGGGCCACCCTCGATAACGTAGAGAAGTTCCTGGCCTGTCCCGAGGTGGACCTCGTCGCCGTGGCGACAGATTGCCCCGACCTGGCGGCCGAAGCCTCGCGTCTCGGGGCCACCGTCCGGCAGACCGGTCCCGGCTTCCATTTCGGGCGTGTCTTCCGGGACCTCGTTCGCGAGCACGGGCTCGGTCGAGTGGTCTACCTCGGAGGCGGCGCGGTGCCCCTCCTCGGGCCCGCGGAGCTCGGATTCCTGTGGCAGCATCTTGCACCCGGGGAGCGCGCCTTCGTGGCCAACAACGCTCAGTCCCCGGACGTCATCGCCCTGGGGTGCGGGGAGGCGGCCGAGGTCATCGCCGGGCTTGAGGCCGACAACGCGGCCGTCTTCGCCCTCGTGGAGGCCGGCTACGAGAGAAGGCTGCTCCCCGAGTCCGCCGCCACCGTGTTCGACCTTGATACCCCGACCGACGTTGTCTTCCTCGCCTATGAGGTTTGCTCCCACCGAGGGCGTCTAGGCAGAGCCTCCTGGCCGGACCTAGGACCGCGCTTGCGGGCGGGCCTACCCACCCTCGACTTGGACCTCGGCGTCCTGGAGCGGGCGGCGGCCGTGCTGGGGCGCGACGACTACTCCACCGTGACCCTGGTCGGCCGGGTCTCCGGGACCACGGTGAGCTTCCTCAACGCGAACTTCCTCGTCAGGCTCCGCGTCTTCTCCGAGGAGCGCGGGATGAAGGCCCTCGGACGCGTGGAGCGGGGCGAGGTACGTTCCCTCTTGGGGCTCATGGCGGCCGACCGCGGGGTAGGCTACCTGGTCGGAGCCCTGGCCTCAATCTCCGACGCCGTGTTCTGGGACGACCGCGTCCTCGTCGCCCACCTGGGCGGGTGGCCCGACGACGAAGACCGCTTCCTGGCCGACCTGGGGGACTGGCGGCGCGTCAAGGACCCGCTCCTGCGGGACCTCGTCCGCGCCTGCAGCGAGGCACACGTGCCCTTCGTCCTTGGAGGTCATTCGGTCGTCTCCGGCGGCCTGCGGCTGCTCGGAGAAGGTCTCTTGGCCGAGAGGACAGGCTTGGGCAACATACCAAAACCTGGCCGGCCTACCTCCGCCAAGGAGGATTATCCTTCGCGCCTACAGAAGCAAAGCTGGTCCCAAGGCTTGCGTAGGCGGAGAGTGGCGAAAGGGCCGAGGAGAAGCTACCGTATGGCTAAGAGCCTCGAGACACAGGGCATTGCGGAGGTGAGAGGGACTCTCAAGGACTACGAGGACGCTATCCGGCAGATCCGGGAGGTCATGGCCGTCCGGGTCGTCCCCGGTGGTCGCGGCGAGATAGACGAGATCCACGTCCTAGCCGGAAACGGGCGAGCAGCCAAGCAGATTGTCCGCGATATAGAGTCTTCCTTGTTGGCCCAGTTCGGCGTGTGGGTCGACCACAAGAAGATCAGCGTGGCCCAGGTCGAGGAGAGTGCGAGTCCCGGCTGGTCGACGGGACGGCCGCGGCTCGTCGGGCTCCGCGTGACCACCGACAACTCCCGGATCGAGGCGGAGGTCAAGGTCGCGTTCGAAGACATCGTGCACACGGGCGCGGCCAGCGGACCGGCGACGCAGACCAACCGGCTGCGCGTGCCCGCGCAGGCCGCCCTCGAGGCGGTCGCGACCTACTTCAACAGCGGACACGAGATTGCCCTGGACGACGTGCTCGTAGTCGAAACCCGGCGGAACCCGGTGGTCCTGACGGTTCTATCCTTGCTGACCTGCGACGGTGAGCAGACCCTGTCTGGGTCATGCCTGGTCCGCGACAGCGGGGGCGAAGCGGCGGCCCGAGCCGTCCTCGACGCACTCAACCGGCGCTTCACCTTGCTCGTCAGGGCTGCCGGTCAGCGCCCGGGGCCAGTCCCCTCGGGCAACGGGCCGGAAAGCTAGGCTCCTTGAGTAGACACAGTTGGACCGGCGTCAGGTTCCGGCGATGTGATACGCGGCTCGGCGTACACGCGACATCTGAGCGAAGCTGACGAGTGGAGCGGACGCCCTAGCGGAGCCGTCCTCGCCCGCACTCTTGCGGAAGCCGGGTAGACCATCCGCGAACGGGGGGTGCTCTCGTGAACAAGCTTACGCGCGTCCTTCTTGCCCTCCTGATGCTACTGCTGGCCGGAGGGGCTAACGTGCAGTGGAACGGCTAGCCTGAGATTGCTAGCCACGCGGCCTAACGCCGGTCCACTCCCTTCGAGAGGAGCGATAGCGTGCGCCTTCCTTGGCCACTCTTCGTCCGGCGGGCCATGGCGATGAGTTATGTCGTGTTCGTCGTGGCGCTCGGCGTGTACGCTCTCTATGGTCTCAAGCCCAGTCTGGACGGTATCAACGTCGCCCAGGTACTCTCATTCGTGATCCTTACCTTTTGCGCTGAAGCCATGCCGGTCCAACTTCCCCACGGTCGAGGGACGGTTTCGACCGGTTATGCAGTTCTGTTCGCTACCGTTATCGTTCTCGGCGCCGACTTTGCCACCTGGATCGGCGCTCTGGCAACGCTCCGGGTCTACGAGTTGACCGGTAAGGTTTCAATCAAGGGGATACTGTTCAACCGGGCTCAACTAGCGCTGTCGGCTGCGGCCGCGGGGCTGGTCTATGCATTTTTCGGCGGGGTGCCCGGCACGATAAACGTGCTGAGGGACCTGCCGGCGATGGTGGCGGCTGCGCTAGCCTACTCACTGGTAAACATAACCACGGTAGTCCTGGCCATCCACCTAACTCAGAGAGTAAGCTTCTGGGCGATTTGGGTCAAAGACTTCCGTTGGATGATACCTCACTACGCAGCCCTGACCCCCTTGGGCATCCTAATCGGCATCGTTCAGCTCGATGTCGGCCCGGCCGGCGTACTGCTCCTGCTCGTGCCTCTGGTGGTCGCCAGGTACTCCCTGCAGCTCTACGCGGATATGCGAAAGGCCTATCTGGCCACGATTCAGGCTATGGTCGCGGCTATCGAGGCGCGGGACCCCTACACGGCGGGCCACTCCCGCCGGGTGGCTCGGTACACTTCGGCAGTGGCACGTGCTTTGCGTCTTGCCGAGGACCAGATTGAGCGCCTGGAGTACGCCGCGTGGCTGCACGACCTCGGGAAGTTGGCCGTCCCCGACCGAGTACTGAACAAGCGGACAGCACTCACTCCCGAAGAATGGGAGCTCATGAAAAGACACCCTGAGAACGGGGCAAGCCTGTTGAAGCAAATCAAGCTGCTCGGTAACGACGTCGAGGTCATCCTCCACCACCACGAGCGATGGAACGGGGAGGGGTACCCGGACCTGATGCGCGGGGAGGCCATCCCGTTCGGAGCGAGGCTTATCGCCATCGCCGACGCCTACGAGGCGATGACCTCGGCCAGACCATACCGCCAAAAGCCCCTCACCAAGGAGGAGGCCATGGCCGAGCTGAGGCGCTGCGCCGGGACCCAGTTCGACCCCGGCCTCGTCGAGGTCTTTTGCGCCACGGTCAGCGCTCTACCGGAGGAGACCGAGGAGCCGGAGGCCGTTCCAGTCGGGGCCACCGGGCTCCCGGTCTCGGCCGCCGGACCGGCTGCCGCCTGCGAGGAGGCCGCGGCCGTGCTTCGGGAAGCGGCGGGTACCAAGGACCAAGGGGGCACCTGACGTGTTCGTCTGGGTCGCGGTGGCTTCGGTAGCGCTGGCCCTGCTCCGTGGGGGACGCGTCGAGCGGCTGGCGACGTTCCCCTTCCTGCACGTCTGGCTCGTCTTCGCGGCCTTCGGGGTCCAGCTCGTCATGCACCTGCCCATGTTCACGCGTTTGGAGCCCGTCCGGGCGGCGGCGCCGTACCTCTACCCCAGCGCCTTCTGCCTGCTCCTCGTGTGCTTCGCGTTCAACCGGCACGCCCCCGGGGCGGCCTGGCTGGCCACCGGAGTCTTGGCCAACCTCTTGGTCATCGTCGCCAATGGCGGGAAGATGCCGGTGGACGGCCAGGCCCTCGCCGCCCTGGGTTTTCCGGAGCTGCGCGACGCGTTTGCGGCCGGCCTCAGCCTGACCAACACCGTGATCGGTCCGGGGACACGACTCCCCTGGCTCGGCGACATCTTCGTCGGCTCGCCCCCGTTCCCCAGGCCGACCATCTTCAGCCCTGGCGACGTCCTCTTGGCCGTCGGGGCTTTCGTCCTGGTCCAGCGGACCATGGTCGCCCCGAGGGGTGAGCGGCCGGAGGCAAGGGCGGGCGAAGCCGCCTAGGCTCAAGGCCGCCCAGGGTTCGTTGCCGGGCCCCGGCAAAGGTGCTAGAATCGCGGCGCGGGGACCCAAGCCTGCTCCGCACCCGGTCGCCCGCCGCACCCCATCCGCCGTTCCTCCTGGAGTGTGTGCCGTGCTGAGAAGCCTGTCAAAGCTGGTTCTGGGCGACTTCAACGCGCGCGAGCTCAAGCGCATCGGCGAGATTGTCTCGCGCATCAACGCGTTCGAGCCCGAGGTGTCCCGCCTCGACGACGCGACCCTGGCCTCCCGGACGGGGGAGTTCAAAGCCAGGCTGGAGCGCGGCGCCACACTCGACGACCTGCTCCCGGAGGCTTTCGCGGTCGTGCGGGAGGCGGCCCGCCGGACTATCGGCCTCCGCCACTTCGACGTCCAGCTCATGGGCGGCGTCGTCCTCCACGAAGGCAACATCGCCGAGATGAAGACCGGCGAAGGTAAGACCCTGGTCGCCACTCTGCCCCTCTACTTGAACGCCCTCACCGGGAAGGGCGTCCACCTGGTCACCGTCAACGACTACCTCGCCCGGCGCGACGCCGAGTGGATGGGCCCCGTCTACCGTTTCCTCGGGCTCAGCGTCGGCCTCATCGTCCACGGCCTTGACTTCACCCAGCGTAAGGCCGCCTATGCCGCAGACATCACCTACGGGACGAACAACGAGATAGGTTTCGACTACTTGCGCGACAACATGGTCGTCTCCCTCGACCACGTCGTCCAGCGTGAGCTGAACTACTGCATCGTGGACGAGGTGGACAGCGTCCTCATCGACGAGGCCAGGACGCCGCTCATCATCTCCGGCCCCAGCGAGAAGCCGACCGAGCTCTACTACCGCTACGCCGAGATAGCCCGGCGTTTGGTCCCCGGCCGCGACTACACCGTCGACGAGAAAGCGCGGTCCGTCGCCCCCACTGAAGAAGGCGTGGCGCGGGTGGAGAAGATGACGGGTATCCGCAATCTCTTCGATGACCGCAACATGGAGCACTCGCACTACCTGCTCAACGCCCTCAAGGCGCAGGCCCTGATGCACCGCGACCGCGATTATGTCGTTAAGGACGGCAAAGTCATCATCGTCGACGAGTTCACCGGCCGCCTGATGTTCGGCCGGCGCTACAGCGACGGTCTCCACCAGGCCATCGAGGCCAAGGAGGGCGTGCGCATCGAGCGGGAGAGCCAGACCCTGGCGACCATCACCATCCAGAACTTCTTCCGGATGTACAAGAAGCTGGCCGGCATGACGGGCACGGCCGTCACCGAGGAGGAGGAGTTCCGGAAGATATACGGGATGGACGTCGTGGTCGTGCCGACGAACAAGCCCCTCATCCGTGTGGAGTACCCCGACGTCGTCTACACGACGGAGAAGGCGAAGTTCGAGGCCGTGGTGGAGGAGATTGTCGACTGCCACCGGCGGGGCCAGCCGGTGCTGGTCGGGACGGTCTCCATTGAGAAGTCGGAGCGGTTGTCGAGGATGCTCGAGAAGCGCGGCATCCCGCACCAGGTCCTCAACGCCAAGCACCACGAGAAGGAGGCCCAGATAATCGCCCTGGCCGGGCAGCGAGGGGCCGTGACCATCGCCACCAACATGGCCGGCCGCGGCACCGACATCGTCCTGGGTGAGGGCGTCGCCGAGCTCGGCGGCCTACATGTGATCGGCACGGAGCGTCACGAAGCCCGCCGCATCGACAACCAGCTCCGCGGGCGTTCCGGGCGCCAGGGCGACCCGGGCTCGAGCCGGTTTTATGTCTCCCTCGAGGACGACCTCATGCGCCTGTTCGGCTCGGACCTCATCACCGGTCTGCTCCAGCGCTTGGGGGTAGACGAGGACACGGCCATCGAGAACGCCATGGTCACCCGGGCAATCGAGCGGGCCCAGAAGCGGGTCGAGGCCCGTAACTTCGATATCCGCAAGCACGTCCTCGAGTACGACGACGTCATCAACAAGCAGCGGGAGATCATCTACGGCCAACGCCGGCAGGTCCTGCGGGGCGAGGGTCTGCGGGACCAAGTCCTCGAGATGCTGGCCGACGAGGTCAGTGCGTTGGTCGACGAGCACTGTCCCGACCAGCTCCATCCGGAGGACTGGGGCCTCGAGGGCCTGGCCGAGCGGGCGGCCCAGCTCTTCCTCCCCCCGGGTCGGGTCACGGGGAAGACCTTGTCGCGGGTGGCCTGGGGGTCCGGTGAACCCGGCTCGCGCCGGCGCGAGGAAGCCCGCCAGGCGCTCCGAGACCACCTCCTCGACCAGGGGCGCACCGTGTACGCCGAGCGGGAGGCCGAGATGGGCCACGAGGCCATGCGCGAGCTCGAGAAGCTCGTCATGCTCCGCGTCGTGGACTCGAAGTGGATGGCCCACCTCGACGCCATGGACGACCTCCGCGAGGGCATCGGCCTCCGGGCCTTCGGCCAGCGCGACCCCCTGACAGAGTACAAGCTGGAAGCCTTCGCCATGTTCAACCAGATGGTCGAGTCCGTCCGCGAGGATATCGTCCGTCTGATGTTCAAGCTCAGGGTCGAGCGCCGGCCCGAGGCCCTGCCGGAGAGGACCGGCGTGGCCCAGAAGGCGGAGGTCAGCGGGATGGGCGGCGTGGCCGCCTTCTCCGGCGCCGGCGCCGGAGAGCCTGCCGCGTCACCGGTCGCCGCCCGGGCGACGAGCGGGGCGACCGCGGCGGCGGTCGCGGGTCGGGCCGGGGGCGGAAGGGCCCCCACGCCGGGGCGGCCGGGAGCGGCGCCCGGAGGAAGCCGTCCGACCCCTGTGGTCCGCGGGGCGAAAGTCGGCCGCAACGACCCGTGTCCTTGCGGAAGCGGGAAGAAATACAAGAAGTGCTGCGGGGCCGGCCGGGACGCCTGACCGTGGCCTTCCGACACTATGCCCAGGAAGGGGAATGGCTTTGACCCACGACGAGCTGAGACAGGAGGCGGACCGTATCCGGGACCGCCTGACGGAACTGAGGGATGCCCTTTGACGTCCCGGGGCTGAAAGCTCAGCTCTCCTCGCTCACCGCCCGCATGGCGGCTCCCGGTTTCTGGGACGACCCCGACAAGGCCAAGTCTGTCGGTCGCCAGGCCGGGGTGGTGGAGCGCACGCTCAAGGCGGTGGAGCGCCTGGAAAGACTCTGTGAAGACCTCGAGGTCGCGGCGGAGCTCTCGGCCGACACCCACGACCCCGCTCTCGTCCAGGAGGGTGTCGAGCTACTCCGGGAGGCCGAGCGGGCCCTGGACGACCTGGAAACCGCGACCTTCTTGAACGGCCCCTACGACGACCGGAGCGCCATCCTCACGCTCCATGCCGGGGCCGGAGGGACCGACGCACAGGACTGGGTGGAGATGCTCGGGCGCATGTTCACCCGGTGGGCGGAGGACCAGGGGTTCAAGGTGCAGGTCCTGGACCGGCTCGAGGGTGAAGAGGCCGGTCTCAAGAGCCTGACCCTCCTCCTTGAGGGACCCTACGCTTACGGACTCGCCTCGTCGGAGCACGGCGTTCACCGGCTGGTCCGCATTTCGCCTTTCGACGCCTCCGGCCGCCGCCATACCTCGTTCGCCTCGGTGGACGTGGTCCCCGACGTCGAGGAGGTCGGTGAGGTGGAGGTCCGGCCGGAGGACTTGCGTATCGACACCTTCCGCTCGAGCGGGGCCGGCGGGCAGCACGTCAACAAGACCGAATCGGCCGTGCGCATCACCCACCTGCCGACCGGCATCGTCGTCACCTGTCAGAACGAACGGTCGCAGCACGCCAACCGCGACGTGGCCATGCGCATCCTGCGGTCGAAGCTCGCCAAGCTTCAGGAGGAGGCGCGCCAGCGCGAGCTAGACGCCCTCCGGGGTGTGCAGACGGACATCGCGTGGGGCAACCAGATCCGTTCTTATGTCTTCCAGCCCTACACCCTCGTGAAGGACCACCGCACCGGGGTGGAGGTCGGAGACGTCGGCCGCGTGATGGACGGCTGGCTCGAGCCCTTCATCAAGGCCTACCTGCGTTGGAACGGTCGGCGCGGAGGGGGAGGGAAGCGTCCCCCGGCCGGAGAATAGCGGCCGCGGGGTGGTACGGATGCTGAGACGCCTCCTGGTCGTGCTCCTCCTCCTGGCCGCCGTCCTCGTGGGCGTCATCGAGCTCACCCTCCCCGGGGTGGCCTCGCGCGCGCTCGCCGATGGGCTCAAGGAGACGCTCGGGACCGGCGAGACCATGACGGTGAGGCTGAAGGCCCACCCGTCCTTGCGCATGCTGGCCGGCCACTTCGACTCGGTCACCGTCGTCTCCGCCAAAGTCCCCGTGGGTAGCCTAACGCTTGATGAGCTCGCGGTCACGCTGGAGGAAGTCTCCGTCAACATGCGGGACCTCCTTGCCCGGAAAGGGCTCCAGGTCAGCCACTCCGGCCGCGTGACGGTCGTCATCACTATCAGCGAGTCGAGCCTGGAGCGCTACCTCCTCAGAGAGGTCGCGGGTTTCGGCGGGCCGCGCGTCCTCCTCACCAAGGACGGGGTCCAGATCTCCGGCGAGGTCACCGTCGCCGGGAAGAAGACCGCCGTGAGCTTCATCGGTCGCTTCGAGCTCGCCGACGAGCACTGGGTCCGGTTCGTCCTCACCGGGGTCAGGGTCGGCGATGCCACCGTCCCGGCCGGGTTCCTCGACGCCTTCCTCGACCTCTTCGGCCGGCCGGAGATGGGCATCGACCTCGAGCGGTTCCCGGTACCGCTCCGGGGGACCGCCGTGCGGACGGACGAGGCCAAGCTGGTCATCGAAGGGACTTCCCCCTGAGCCTGAGCCCGGGGACACCTGAGCCGAGCCCGAGTCCGAGCCCGGCCCACCCGGGAGGCACCCGCTGGGAGGTTGAAGCAGCATATGTTCTGTTCCCGACGAGCGCGGCTCGTGGGCCTGGGCGCCGCACTTGTCCTGGCCGTCGTCCTGTCCTTCGCCGCCGGGCGCTACGTCCGCGCCGCCGCCGGTGCGCCCGGGTCGGAGGCCGACCCCCTGGTGACCCAGAGTTACGTCGACCAGTACACCCAATGGCGCGTGGTCAGCCTCGAGGCGGGGCAGAAGCTCATCGCCCAGGGCGGGACGGAGATCATCCTGAGGGCCGGGACCGCCAAGGCTATCGCCTCCCCGTCCGGCGGGCTCGCCGACGTGACGGCTGGGCGTGACCTCGGGCAGGGGGTGGCCATCGCCTCGAACCATCTCCTCATCGTTCCCAGGTCCGACGGCCGAGGGGTCCAGGCCGTGTCGGCCGTCGTCCTGCTGGTGAAGGGCCCGTTCGGGGTCCAGTAAGGACGGGCGCGGGTGGCGGGCGGCGGGCCGCACGGCGGCGTTCCCGGCGGAAGGGGACCATAGCGCGTTGTTTACGGAAAGGACGGCTCGGGCTCTCCTGGTCGGCGTCGTGGCCTTTGGACTCGCGGCCTCGCTGGTGTCACTCGCCCTGACCGGGAGCCTCGCCCCTCACCCCCCCGTGTACCAGCTCGCCGTCCCCCTGAGGGCTCTCCAGTTCCTTGCCGCCGAGACCGGGTCCGACCCCGCCGCCGTGCTCCAGCGCCTCGCGGCGGCCGGGGTGACCGCGGTCGTCGTCGAGGAACGGTACCTCGCTGAGCTCAACACCCTCGGCGGGCTGGCCGTGGTCCGGGGGGACCGGGTGCGGGAGGCCGAGTCCCTCCTGCCCGGGCTGGGTGCCTGGCGGGCCAATGAGCCGACCGTGCCCGTGACCCTCATCCTCACCGGGGACCCCGAGGTGGCTGCCTGGGCCTTGGAGCAGGCCCGCCTCCGCTTCGGGCCGGAGCGCACCGCCCTCCTCCGGGGGGCGACCGCCGGCGGGCCGGAAACGCTGGCCGTGGCCGTGCGGGGAGACCTCCCACCCCACACTCAGCTCGGTTTCTATCCTCGTGACCTGGCTTTGGCGGCCGGGAGCGGTCTCGGTCTCGTCCTTGCCGTCGGGACCCCCTGGGAGACGACGGGGCTGAAGCTGACGGAGGCTCTCCGGCCCGCTCAGCCCTACCGCGACCGGACGGTCGCCGTGTTCTTCAACGGGGCCGACGTCTGGGGTTTCGGGGCGCCCGGCGGGCCGGAGGAGGCGGGCTGGGCGCTCGCGGACCTCGGCCTCCCCTTCGCCGCGAACCCGGACCGACGCCCGCGGGGGTTGGCGGAGCTGGCCGCCGCTGCCGGGTGGCGCGGACTGGGCGTCCAGGAGGTCTGGACCACCGGCCGACCCGAGCTGTACGTCGAAGGCGTGGTGGAGCGGGGGGCTCCGCTCCTCGTGGTCATGTCCGCCTTCTTCCGGCGCTGCGCCGCCGAGCCGGACTGGGCCGGCGAGGCGGCGGGCGCCCTCGGCTCCTTCGTGGAGGGCCTCGAGGCCAGGGGTCTCGAGGCCGGGCCGCTCCGCCCGGTCGAGGCGCGGCGCCCACCCCTGTGGCTCGAGGTCCCCGCTGCCTGGGCCGCCCTGGCCCTGGCCGCCCTGGGCGGCCTCGCCTCGGTCCGGCGCGCCGGGCTGACCGCAGCCGCGGCTGCCAGGGGTCGCGCGGCGGTCCTTGCCGCGGCGGCGCTCGGTGCCGCCCTCGTGCCTTTCGGACTTGCCGGTCCCGGCCGGGTCGCGACCGTCCAGGGGCTGGGCTTCCTGACAAGCCTCGCCGTGCCGCTCCTCGTGTTCGACCTCCTCCTCTCCTGGTGGCAGAAGGCCCGCCGGGGCGAAGGTCTCGCCCTTGCGCTCCGGGGGGCGGCGACCGTCGCCCTCGGGGCGACCGTCGGCGGGCTCATCGTCCGCGCGCTCGGGACCGGGCCGGAGTTTGCGCTCAAGCTGGAGCTTTTCCGCGGGGTCAAGGTGGCCGCGCTGGCCGGCCCGGCGGAGGCCGTGGCCCTGCTGTGGCTCGCCACGCGGGAGGGGAGGCGCGGCCTAGGGGCGGAGATACGTGAGGGTCTGCGCTCCCTCCTGCGCGTCCGCCTCACCGTCGGGGGCGTGCTCCTCGCGGCCGCGGCCGTGGCCGTGGCCGCCTACGGCTTGAGCCGCAGCGGGAACCAGCCCCTCGTACCCGTGAGCGACCTCGAGTTCCGGGTGCGCCGGTTCCTCCTCGACCTCCTCGTCGTGAGGCCACGGACGAAGGAGTTCCTCCTGGGTTACCCGGCCTGGGTGGTGGCAGCCTCCACCGCCGGCCGGGCCCTGGGCGGGAAGCCCCGGGGATTTTGGGCCTACGTCTTGGCTGCCGTGGTCGGCATCCTCCCGTCCTCGGTGCTGAACACGTTCTCGCACTTCCACATCCCCGCGGTCTTCTCGCTGGCTCGGACGGCCCTCGGCCTGGCGCTGGGCGTCGCGGTGGGTCTCGTCGCAGTGGTGCTCGCACGGTGGGTCGGGGGCCACCTCGGCCGCCGGGCGGTCGGTCGCCACTCTGCGGGAGGGGCCCGGGCAGATGCCAGAGGGCGGCGCGCCCTCGCCGCACCGGCCGTCCTCTCCCTCGCGGCGGCGCTCGTCGTCGTTGGGGTGACCGGCGCGGAGACCCTCCCCGGCGTGGCCGGCAGGCGGACGGTCGAGGTGGTCGTCGGCCTCCGGGAGGTGGCGGACCTCGCCACCGCCGCGGGTGGTACGGTCCGAGACACCCTGGCTCTCCTTGCTTCTCGCGGGCTGACCTCGGTCGCCCTGCCGGAGGCGACCGTGGCCGACCTGGAGCGGGCCGGTGCAGCCAGGGTCGTGCGCGGGGTGGACCTCGAGACGGCCATACTGCTTGGCCGAGCGGATGCCCTCGAGCGGCGGGTGGCGGCGGCTCCTGGGTTCGACCCCGCCTGGACGTGCGTCTTCCTGCCCCCCGAGGCGGCGCGCCGCTTGGTAGCCTCGGCGCCCGGCTCGCCCCGGCTGCTCCTCGAGTCGGCGGGGCTAGGCGTCGTGGCCTGGCCGGGCGGGCCGGAGGAGACACGGTCGTTGCGCCTCGGTTTCTGGGCGCCCGTCGTCCGGGCGAGATTGGAGCCGGTGGCCGGGCTCGGCCTCAGGGTGGCACCGGTCCTCCGCGACTTCCCGGACCGTGACCACGAGCAGGCGCGGGCCGCGCTCGAGGAACTGCGGGCCGTCATGGACGAGCTGGGGCTCGAGTGGTCCGCGCTCGTCTTCGACGGCCCGGCGGTGGCCGGATACCCCGGCCAGATTCCTGAGGTCACCGGACTAGCCCGCGGGCTAGGTCTGGTCCCCGCGCTCGTTGCCGCGACCGGCGCTGACGCGGGGGTCGCTTCCGGCCGGCCGCAGGATTCCCGGGGCCGGCCCGAGCCATCCCGGTTGGGCGCGGCCCAGGCCGTGTCGGCCGCGGACGGGCGCTTCCTTCGGGTGGTGTGCCTCTCGGACTCCTCCCTTCCCCACCTCCCCCTCCGGGTGACGCCGAGCTCCGATGTGGTGTACGTCCCTCTCGAGGGGCTGGCCTCGACCGACGAGGCGGCCTCTTTGGTCGCCGCTGTGGCCGAAGGGGCTGACCCCTCCGGGGTCCCGGCACCCGGCCGGGCCAGGCCCTACGGGACCCTCCCCGGGTGGCTGCTTGGGCCGACCGGGCGCGGTGTGGTCCTAGGCCTCGTCCTCGTCCTGCTCCCGGGGCTCGCCGGTACCCTGCGGCCGTGGGAGGGGCGCCTCCTCCGGGGAACCCGGCCGGTGGGGGCGTCGGCGGGCCGGCACGCGAGGATGCCGCTAGACCGGCTTGCGGGAATCCCGGCGGCCGTTGCGGCAGCGGCCCTCGGGGCCATCACGGTGAGGGCGCTCGAGGCGGACGCCCGGGTTCTCCTGGGCCTGGTCTCCCTCGACCCGTGGCCCGGTCTACCGCTGGCGGCTGCGCTGCTGGCGACCGGTCTGTCCCGGCCGCCCGGGCTACCTCGGCCGTCGCCCCCGGTGTCTTGCCGGTCCGACCGGTGGTGGTCTCGGCCGGTGACGGTCAGGCTCCTGGCGGGATGGTCGCTCGTGCTCGCCTTCGCCTGGGGACTGCCGGCGGCGGGTCCGGCTGGGAGCCTCGTCGGAGGTCTTGTGGCCCTCTTGTCGCCGGCTCCGGAGGGTAGCCGCCCTGCCCTGTGGGCCTACGGCGCTTCGGCGCTCGCCCTTGCCGCGAGCGCACCGGGCTTCTGGCCGCTCTCCTAGGCGGGGCGCCGGGCTTCTGGTCGTTTTCCTGGGCGGTGCACGCCCTGGGCGTAGCCCCCGGAAGGGGTGGCCCCGGGCGGAGTGCACGGAGGTCGGCCCTCCGCGCTGCCCTACACGGAGCGGAGGAGGTCGGCTGCCAGGGTATTATTGAGGGCGGCCCTCTCCCGGAGGCCGCGCACGACCTCCCGCAGCCGCCCGACCCGCTCGCGGTAGGTCGCCTCGAGTTCGCCCACCGCGGCCAGGAGGTCCCTTGCGGTCACGTCGCCCAGAGGGCCGACCGTCGGCTGTCCGGTCTGGAGGGCGAACTCCTCCACCTTGGGGTCGTAAGATAGGCCTATCCCCGGCACTCCTCCCACGGCGGCGAAGACGAGCGGGTGCAGCCGCATACTGACGACGAACCGGAGCCGCCCCAGGAGGCCCACCACCTCCCGGGCGGTGTAGGCCCCGCGGAGCACGGCGCTGGGCCGGCGCATGGCCGCCTTGACGCGCTCCGCCACCGGCAGGTCGGAGGCCCGCTGGACCGGCAGGAGGAGCACCTTCAGGCCCATGTCCCGGACGAGACGGTCGGCGGCCGCGGCGACGGGCGTCTCGAGACCCTCGCTCCCCGGCCACGGACGGAGGGCGATTCCCACCCAGCGCTCGGGTCCCTCGGGTCCTGCCAGCTGGGGCAAGCCCTCCGCCTCGGCGATGGCCGCCACCCGCTCGGGAGGCGCCGGCTCGAGGGCGAACGCGGCGTCGGCGGTCACGACGGTCCTGGGCCGCGCCACGCCGAGCTCCTCGAGGTAGCGCTTGGAGTCCGGACCCCTCACGGTGATGAGGTCGACCCGGTCGAGGACTTCTCTCGTCAAGACGCGGTTCGCGGCCCGGTTTATCGGCCCCACGCCGTTGGCGTAGAGCATGACCTTCCGCCGTTGGCCGAGGGCCAGGGCGATGACGCTGAGGTAGTACCAGAGCGAACGGCTGCTTGTGACGTCTTGGAGGAGGCTCCCACCGCCGGTCACCAGGAGGTCGGCCGAACGTACGGCCGACCAGACCGCCACCGGGTCAAGGCGGTGGACAGCCGCAAGACCGTGCCGGGCCCGGGTCCCGGTCGGGTCGTTCGACAGCACGGTGAGCTCGAGGTCGGGGATGGCCCGAGCCAGCCCTTCGGCTGCCGCCTCGAGGATGGCCTCGTCGCCCCAGTTGCCGAACCCGTAGTACCCTGAGATGACCACCCTAGGCACCGGTGGCCACCGCCCTCCGCCTGCCGTGCGGACCCGGCTCCCTCGCCCCTGCCGCCCGCGCCGCGACCGCCAGGCCGAGGACGGCCCAGGCCAGCAGGGTCGGCCGGGGGAGGTAGAAGACCGGCTCGGCGACGCCGAAGACGAGGATGCCGAGCAGGGCAGCGGCCACCCCCAGGAGCACCACATCTGCCACTCCGCGGGCCGCATCTCGGTCCCCGTCAGCGCGCACCGCCTTGGTCCTCCGCCAGAACCAGACCAGGGGTCGGAGCAGCACCCAATGGAGCGCAAGGAAACCCAGGATGCCCAGTTCGAGCAGACTCTCAAGGTAATGGCTGTGGGCGTGGAAGGCCGCGCGGCCGTGGATGGCGTACTGGGGGTAGAGCGCGGCGAAGGCGCGCCAGCCCAGCCCCAGGCCGGCGTACCAGAAGTCCGCCGCCATACGCGCCGAGGCCTCCCAGATGCGCAGGCGGTGGACGGCGGTGGGGTCGTCGAGGCGGGCCAGGGTGGCCACCCTGGCCAGGACCGTGTCCGGAGCGACGGCCACCGCCAGCAGGGCGGCCAAAGTGCTCGCCAAGAGTACCCGGCGGTCGCGCGCGACGGCGATGACGAGGAGCGCGAGCCCGAGCCCCGCCCAGCCGGCCCGGGAGAGGGTGAGGACCAGGGCGAGCGCGGCGACCACGGCCCCGAGCACCAGGGCGAGGCGGCCCCGCCGGCCAGGCGTCGACCAGACCGAGGTCACGAGGAAGGGCGTCGTCAGGATGAGGTGGAGCGCGAAGACATTGGGGTTCCCCCAGACGGAGTAGACCCGCGTTCCTCCCTGGGGGAAGGCGCGCACGTCCACCCAGGCCCGCTGCACGGGGACGCGGGCCCACGCCTGGTAGAGCCCGTGGACTCCGGCCAGGAAGGCCGAGAGCGCGAAGGCCAGGGCTGCCCGGCGGAGGACCTCCGGGTCGCTGGCGCGCCGGGCCAGGCTCCAGTAAAGGCCGACGCCGAGGAGCCAGACGGTCAGGTGTCGCAGGCTGGCGGAGCCGGCCTGGGAGGTGAGGGTTGCGGCCACGAGGAGACCGGCTAGCAGTGCTAGAGCCGGGTCCCGGGCCGGGCTGAGGTCCCGGAGGGTGAGGCTCCCGACGAGCCACCCGCGGACCGCGTCGGACCCCACGAGCACCGCCACCATGGAGAGGGCGACCAAGTCGCTCACGAAGGGCAAGGCGGCCAGGACCAGGTAAAGCCCGAACTCGCCGCCCAGCGCGATGAGGGCGAGGTTCGCCGCCCACACCACCTCGGCGAAGGGCGGGGGGAAGGAAGCGCCACAAGCCCAGGCGTCAAGGACCGAGACCGTCACCAAGGCGGCCAGCCCGAGCCCGTTCCGGGGGGGGCGGGCCACCTCCGCCCCCGGGGCCCCGCCCCGGGGGTCCCACAGGGCGGCCGCGAGCCGCCCGACCCAGCTCGCGTCCCAGGCGCGGAGGAGCCGGGCCGACCAGGGCGTGGACTCGGCGACGCCGGGCGAGGGAGGGCCGCTCCCGTTCACTTGGTGCCCTCCTCCACATCGGCGATGACGGCCTCGAAGATGAAGAGGCGCCCGGTTATGTTGAGCTTCACCCCGATCTTGAGGTGGCGCCCGGAGACGCTGACGGCGTTGGGCCCGGCAACGGCCCGGACCTTGACGGTGAGGTAGAGGTCGTAGCGCCCGGGGACGGGGGCGAGGACGAGCTGGCCCGTGGCCGTGGGAACCGGCTCGCGGTGCGGCTCCACGCGCTTGGAGACCAGCGGGCCGAGCGGAATCTGGTTCTCGAACCCGTAGACCTGCTCGCCCTCCCGCACGGCGTCGATGGAGGCCTGCCTCACCCCGGGGACCTCGAAGGTGACCAGGACGTCCTCTGTCTGGGCGAGCCCGGCCTGGCGGACGGCGACGAGCCGCACCAGGCCCAGGGCGAGGGCCACGATGACTACCAGGACCAGGGCGGCGTTCCACGGGTTGAACCGACCCCAAAGGCGCCCCCTGTCGTCAAGCAACCTCATCTTGCTCTGCTCCTCTCCACGAGCTCGCGGTAGACGTCGAGGTAGGCCTCGGCCATGGCCCGGCTCGAGAACCGGCGTGAGGCGTGGGTGTAGAGGTTCTCCCCCAGCTCCCGTCGCCTGGACGGGCTCGAGAGAAGCTCCTCGAGGCACCGCGTGAAGCCGTCCACGTCGCCCGGTTCGAAGAGGCGTCCGGTCACGCCGTCCCGGATGAGCTCGGGTATCCCGCCTACCCTCGAGCTGATGGTGGCCACTTTCCACCGGGCGCCCTCGAGGAGGGCGTACGGCAGGGTCTCACTGAACGAGGTCAGGCAGTTAACGTCCAAGACCGAGTAGACCTCGTCTGGGTCGGCGACATGGCCGAGGAACCGCACCCGGCGTCCCAGCCCGAGCCGCTCGGCCATGGCTTCGAGGGTGGCTCGGGACGAGCCCTCGCCGGCCACGAGGAACAAGGCTCCCGGATGACTCCCGGCCACCCGGGCCGCGCCTTCCAGAAAGACCTCGTGCGACTTCACCGGGTGCAGCCTGGCCATGATGCCCACAAGGGGCCCTTCTTCCCGCGGGTCCAGGCCCAGCCGGCGGAGCACTTCTTGTCTGGGGGGCACCGGCGGGCGCGCCGAGAAGTCCAGGCCGTTCCGCACCGGGTGCATCGCCTCCGGGGGAACCCCCAGGGCTCGGAGCGACTCCTCCGCACCGACCCCCACCAGGTAAGCGTCGAAGCGCCGCAGCGCCCAGGCGTTCAGCCGCCCGAAAATGAGGTTCCGGAGCGGGTTGTCGGCGAAGTCCGACCGCCAGTCGCTGTGGACGGTCGTCGCTACAGGTCGCCGGAAGTTCCCCCGCGCCAGGGCCACCATCAGGTTGGCTCGGGGGCCGTGGGCGTGGACGATGTCGAAACCGCGCCGGCGGACAAGACCGCAGAGGCGCCTCAACACCCTGAGGTCGTAGCGGGTGACCTGGTCCAAGACATGGACCTCCACTCCCGCGTCCCGGCATTCTTCGACGATGGGGCCGCGGGAGAGGCAACCGAGGGCGACGTCGATCTCGGAGTCGAGCTCCTTCAGGAGGGTGACGACGTGGGTCTTGGCTCCTCCTCGGTCGGTCCCGCTGAAGAGATGGAGAACGCGCAAGCGAGTGTCGTCCCTTCGCCGGGGCTCGGGCGGTGTGGCGGCCCGTTTCCAACCTACCCCCTAGTCTTACAGCAAGGGGTGCGAGTACCCTTCACGGGGCGCGAAACTACCTTACCGCTCGACGCGGGGGCGCCCAGCGCCGTCGCACTCGAATTCCCGCCGCCCCGGTCTCCGCAGGGAGGATTTCGCCGCCGCCCGCATGAAACCAGGGTGGCGCGAAAAGAACTCCAGTCGCGGCGGGAAGATACCCCACGATGACGGCTCTCGCTTCCGACGGCGGCCGGTCACGGCTGCGCCGCGTTGCCGCCGGCCTGATGGTCCTGGCCTTCCTTCTGTCCGGGCTGGCCCTGGCCCCGCGCCTGGCCTACGACCGGGCGCTCGGCGGCCGGGTCGCCGTGGCCGTGAGCCTCGACCAAGCCGTGCGGGTCGCCGACCGCGCCGGCCTGAGCGTGGGCGAACTCCTCGGGCGCCTCGCCCGAGTCGGGCTGACCTCGGTCGTTGCCACCCCTGAGCAGCTCGATTCCGTCGAGGTGGCGCGGGGGCCGGTCTTCGGTCCCGGATGCACCGGAGGGGCGGCGGAGCTCGAGTGGCTGCCCGTATTGGCCGCGCCACCGGGGCAGAGTCCCGAGGCGGTGGCCGCTCTGTTCGCGTCCGTCGCCTCCCGGCGGCAGGGTGGCCTCGAGGTGACCCTCCTGCTCGTCGGGGACCCCGGGGTCCCGGGGCACCCGGACGACTTCGAGACCGCCGCCCGGGAGCTCGAGCGCCACGGGTTCGCCCTCGGCTTGGTCGAGGACCCGGGCCAGCTCGGCTTCGTGCCCGTCCCGGGGAGCCTCGAGCTGGCCTCGCTCCTGGGAGGCCGGGTCCTGCGCGTCTACCACCAGGCTCCGTTCTCGGTCGACGACCCGCTCTCGGCGGTGCGCAAGGTGGCCGAGTCGGTGAAGGAACGGAGCTTACGTTGCGTCTGGCTGGAGCTCATGGAGGACACCTTCCTCACGCCCGCGCCGTGGCGCTACGCCCCGCCGGGCGAGAGCGCCGTCGTGGCGGCCAACCTCGCCTTCTTCGAAGCGGTCCGGGAGGCCCTGGGCGGCGCCGGGTTCGACGTGGCCCCGGCCGGTCGTGTCTCCCTGCCCGGGGTTTTCGGGCCCGGTCCGCTCCTCGGGACCGGCGTCGCCCTCGGTGCGGTGGGAGCGACCCTCCTGGCGGCCGACCTGCTCCTCGGGGGCCGGCGCCTCTGGCGGCGCCTGGCCTGGCCCGCGACCGTGGGCGCGGTGGGGGCGGGAGGAGCGGCCCTCTGCCTCCTCTTGTGGCTGGAACCCGTCCGGGGCACCCAGGTGGCCGCCTTCGGGGCGGCCCTGGCCTACCCGACCCTGGCCGGCGTCTGGGTGGGGGCGGCTTGGAGCCGGGCGGTCGGCGGCCCAGGTCCGGGGCTCCCGCCGGGCGCCTGGGTCACCGTGCCCGCGCTCGCCGGGCTCTTCAGCGCCGTCGGCGGCCTCGTCGTCGCTGGGCTTATGTCGAGCACCCTGTTCGCGACCGAAGTGGTGTACTTCCGCGGGGTCAAGGTCTCTCTACTTGTGCCGCCGCTTCTGACCCTGCTCGCGGTGTGGGTGCTCGGTCGCCGGGCCGCGGCGTCGGACCAGGGGACCGAGACCCGGCAGACGGGCGGAGAGGTCGGAACCTCGCCGGAGAGCACAGGTGACGGGGCCCGGGGACGCCGGGCGGACCGGGCCGCCTCCATCCTCGGCACCCCGCTCACCCTCGGCCAGGTGGCGGCAGGTCTTCTCACCGTCGGAGCTCTCGTGCTCTACGTCGGACGGTCGGCCAACCAGACCTGGCTGCCGGTGAGCGACTTCGAGCTCTCCCTCAGGGCCTGGCTCGACGCGGCGCTCCTCGCCCGCCCGCGGCTCAAGGAGTTCCTTCTCGGTTATCCGGCCCTGGCCCTCGGCTCCTACCTCGCCCGCACCGGCAGGCGGCGGTACCTCCCTGTGCTCCCCGTGCTCGCCGCGGCCGGGGCGGTCGGCTTGGCCTCGGTGGTGAACTCGTTCGAGCACGTGCGTACCCCCTTGAGCCTGACCCTCCTCCGGACGGCCAACGGGCTCTGGATGGGCCTCCTCGTCGGTTCGGCGGCGGTTCTGGCCGCCCGCGGGATGCTCGCCGGGGGTGCGGCTCGCCGGACCGGCAGGCTCAAGACCGAGCCGGGGGCTGACCGGACGGGAGGGGACCGGCAGACGGTCCTGGGCGTCCCCTTCGACCGCTTGACCCTCGGCCAGGCGGCCGACCGGGTCCTGGACTTCGTCCGGGAGGGGCCCGGGGGGGGCCGGACCCGCCTGGTCTTCACCCCGAACCCGGAGATAGTGACGCGGGCCTTGCGGGACCCCTCGTTCCTGGAGGTCCTCCGGGAAGCCGACCTCTCCGTGGCCGACGGCGTGGGGGTGGTGTGGGCCTCCCGCCTCCTGGGGGCTCCGGTACCCGAGCGGGTCTCCGGCTACGACCTCCTCGTCGAGGTCCTGGCCAGGGCCCGAGAGGTGCGGACCGAGGAGCGGGCGCTCCGCGTCTTCCTGCTGGGCGCCCGCCCCGGGGTGGCCCGCGAGGCGGCGGCCCGCTTGGAGGCCGCGTTCCCGGGGGTGGCCGTCGCCGGCGAGCACCACGGCTACTTCACCGACGACCGTCCGGTCGTCGAGGCCGTCCGCCGCGCCGCCCCGGACCTGTTGTGTGTGGGGCTCGGCAGCCCCAAGCAGGAGACCTGGCTCGTCCGCCACAGGGACGCCCTGGGCGCGGCCGTGGCCCTCGCGGTGGGGGGAGCGCTGGACGTGCTCTCCGGCCGCACGCGCCGCGCGCCGGCGTGGGTGAGGAGCCTGGGGATGGAGTGGCTTTACCGCATCATGTCGCAGCCGCGAGCGAGGCTCCGGCGGGCCCCGGCTCTGGCCGCCTTCGCCTTGCGGGTGCTGGTCGAGGTTCTAGTCAAGCGGCGTCGGCCGGCGGAGGGCCGGCGGTAGTCGCCTGGGGGGGTATCGGGCTTGGTGGCGGAGAGCGATATGCAGGGCGACGGCGCGCGGGGGGCCGCGGGGCTCGAGGAGACAGCCCGCCGCGTGCGGCGCCACATCGTGGCCATGGTGGGGCGGGCCGGGTCCGGCCATCCCGGCGGGTCCCTGTCGGCGGCAGACATCCTGACCGTGCTTTACTTCCGTGTCCTGCGGCTCGACCCGGCACGGCCGGACTGGCCGGACCGGGACCGCTTCGTCCTGTCCAAAGGCCACGCCGCCCCGGCCCTCTACGCGGTCCTGGCCGAGAGGGGGTTCTTCCCGGTGGAGGAGCTCGGCACCCTCCGCCGGCTCGGCTCGCGCCTCCAGGGCCATCCCGACATGAAGAGCACCCCGGGTGTCGAGGCCTCGACCGGGTCGCTCGGTCAGGGGCTGTCTTTCGCTGTCGGCCTTGCCCTCGGCGGCCGGCTGGACGGCGCCTCCTGGCGCGTGTACGCCTTGCTGGGCGACGGAGAGGTCCAGGAGGGCCAGATATGGGAGGCGGCCATGGCCGCGGCCCACTACCGCCTGGACAACCTCACCGCCATCCTGGACTACAACGGCCTCCAGATAGACGGCCCGGTGGAGAAGGTGATGGGCATCGCCCCCGTGGCGGACAAGTGGCGGGCTTTCGGCTGGCACGTGCTCGAGGTGGACGGTCACGACCTCCCGGCCCTCGTGCACGCTCTGGAGGAGGCCCGGGCCACACGCGGCCGGCCGACCATCATCGTCGCCCGGACCGTCAAGGGCCGGGGTGTGAGCTTCATGGAGAACCGCGCCGAGTGGCACGGCAAGGCCCCGGCCGGGCCCGAGCTCGAGGAGGCCCTCGAGGAACTGGCCGGACGGCGGGCGAAAGGCCTGTGACCGGGCCGACAGCCGAGACACCGGCACCAGAGAGGAGTGCGCCCCGGTGACCCCCGAGACACAGCCCAAGCGCATCGCCACCCGTGACGCCTACGGCGAGGCCCTCGCGGAGCTGGGCCGCCAGAACCCCGATATCGTCGTCCTCGACGCCGACCTCTCTTCCTCGACGAAGACCGCGGTCTTCGCCCGGGAGTTCCCGGACCGCTTCTTCAACCTCGGTATCGCCGAGGCCAACATGGTCGGCGTGGCCGCCGGCCTCGCCGCGGCGGGCAAGATCCCGTTCGCCAGCACTTTCGCCGTCTTTGCTCCGGGAAGGGTCTACGACCAGCTCCGCGTCTCCGTCTGCTACCCCGGTCTGCCGGTGAAGGTGGCCGCGACCCACGCTGGTCTCACCGTGGGCGAGGATGGGGCCAGCCACCAGGCTCTCGAGGACCTCGCCCTGACCCGCGTCCTGCCTAACCTCACCGTCGTCGTCCCGGCCGACGCCGTCGAGACCCGAGGCGCCGTCACCGCGGCGGCCGCCCATCCCGGGCCGGTCTACATAAGACTGGGGCGCGCCCCGGTCCCGACGGTCTATCCGGACGACCACGTGTTCCGCCTGGGACGCTACGACGTCCTGCGCCCCGGGTCAGACGTGTCCCTGGTGGCCTGCGGCGTCATGGTCGAGGTCTGCCTCCAGGCGGCACGGCTGCTGGAAGCGGAGGGCGTCTCCGCCTCCGTCGTGAACGCGTCGACCCTGAAGCCCCTGGACGCCGAGACACTGCTCGCCGAGGCCTCGCGCACCGGAGCGGTCGTCACGGCCGAGGAGCACAGCGTCATCGGCGGGCTCGGAGGGGCCGTGGCCGAGCTCCTGGCCGAGGGATGCCCCGTGCCCGTGGTGCGGGTGGGTGTGCGCGACCGCTTCGGCCAGTCCGGGAGCCCGGCGGAGCTCCTGGAGGCCTACGGGCTGACCCCGGCCGCGGTGGTCGCGGCGGCGCGCCGGGCCATCGGTCTCAAGCGGTCCTGACGGACCGGACCGGGGGAGCGCTCGCGACGGAGGCGGGGTCCTCCTGCCGTTACCATCCGTCCGCGCCACCATTTACCGTTCCGCCAAGACCCCGACAGAATTGGCCGGGCGAGAGGATATTGCCCGTACCCTGTCGAAGCAACCCGCGCCAACGGACATAGGCCGCGTCCGAGCGACCCGAGGCGTCGCCAAACGCCAAGAGGAGCGCCCTCAGAGCGCGGAAAAAAGCGCCGGGTGCGGCCGTCATCGGACACTCTCTGCTGCGCATCGGGGAGCGCCTGCGGGAGCGACGGTCATCATTCTTCCTTACTTGCGGCCGGCCCGGGCGGCCGGCCGGTTCCCGTGCCGGGTGCAGCAGGGGGGCTCTCCGGATGATAGAGTTCTACGACGTGCACAAGGTCTTCCCGAACGGGGTCACGGCGCTCCGCGGGGTCACGGCTTCCATCGCGAAGGGTGAGTTCGTCTTCGTCGTCGGGCCGAGCGGGGCGGGCAAGTCGACCCTCGTCCGGCTCGTCTACCGCGACGAGATTCCTACGAGCGGCTACGTCTTCGTTGACGGAATCAACCTCAGCCGTCTCCGGCCGGCTCACGTCCCGTACCTGAGGCGGAACATCGGCGTGGTCTTCCAGGACTTCAAGCTCCTCCCCCGCAAGACGGCCTACGAGAACGTCGCCTTCGCCATGAGGGTCATCGGAGCGTCTCCCCGGGAGATTGCGCGGCGTGTTCCCGCCGTCCTCGAGATGGTCGGCCTGGGCGACAAGGCCGAGGCCTTCCCGAGCGAGCTGTCCGGGGGCGAGCAGCAGCGGGTCTCCCTGGCCCGCGCCATCGTGAACCATCCGGCCGTGCTGGTGGCCGACGAGCCCACCGGGAACCTGGACCCCGTCACGGCGTGGGGCATCGTCCAGCTCCTCCTGGAAATCAACCGTCGCGGGACGACGGTGGTCATGGCCACGCACGCCAAGAGCATCGTGGATGCCGCCCGCCGCCGCGTCATCGCCCTGGAGCGGGGGATGGTCGTCCGCGACCGCCAGAGGGCCGAGTACTCCGAGGGGGGTCTGGAGCGGGCGTGGGCTCAAGGTATCTCCGCACCGTCCTCGGCGAGGCCCTGACCGGCATCGCCCGCAACGGCCTTTTGAGCCTGGCGGCCGCCACGACCGTCGCCGTCTCGCTCTTCGTCCTGGCCGTCTTCCTTCTCGTCCTCGTCAACGGCGACCACCTGGCCCGGACCGTGGAGTCCGGCTTGGAGGTCAGGGTCTACCTGAGGGACGGCCTCGGCGAGAGCGAGCGGGAGGAGCTCCGGAACGGCCTCCTGGGCCTTCCGGGCGTGTCCGACGTCGTCTTCGTCTCCAGGACGGAGGCGCTGGCCGCCCTGCGCGAGCAGCTAGGGGAAGATGCGAACCTGCTCGAGGGTATCGAAGAGATGAACCCGCTGCGCGACTCCTTCCGGGTCACGACGCGGGGTCCGGCGTGGGTGGACAGCGTGGCCGCCGCGGCCCGCTCGCTGCCGGGGGTGGAAGACGTCGGCTACACCCACGACCTAGCCCAGCGCATCCTCAAGCTGACGACGAGTCTCAGGCTGGGCGGGTTGGTCCTCATCTGTCTCATGATCCTCGCGACCCTCTTCGTCATCTCCAACACCGTCCGGCTGACCATCTTCGCGCGCAGCGAGGAGATTGCCATCATGAAGCTCGTCGGGGCGACGAACTGGTTCGTGCGCTGGCCGTTCATCTTCGAGGGGCTCCTGCTCGGCCTGGCCGGTGCGCTCCTGGCCTCCGTCGCCGCGTGGCAGACCTACTCCTGGGCCGTCGGCGGGGTGTACGCTAACGTCTCCTTCATCCCCGTCCTCCCCGTCTACCCGCTGACCCTCCGGCTCGGCCTGTTCCTCCTGAGCCTTGGCGCCCTGGTTGGGGCGCTCGGCAGCTTGCTCTCCCTGAGGAGGTTCCTGAGCCGATGACGGGCCTTCGCCGTCACGTTTCCTTCGCTGCGCACGCCTTGCGGCCCGGGCCTCGGGTGCTCCGGGCCTCCCGCACTGCCCGCGCCATCGTCGTCACGGCCATCCTGGCTGCCCTCCTGGTCGGCTTGCTCCCGTCCGGCCTGCCCGTCGGCCGGCTTTCCTCGCCGTGGGAGAGGGGGGAGGGGGAGGGGGTGGCCCTGGCCGGGGAGCTGGAGGATACCCAGCGGGAGCTCGACCGGGTGCGCAAGCTCATCGAGCAGAAGCAGGCCGAGCTCGAGCGGCTTTCCACACAGGAGAAGTCACTGGTCAAGGAGATAAACCGGATCCAAAAAGACATAGACGCGCTGGAGAAGGACCTGGACCAGCTAGAGGCCCAGCTCAGAGCCACCGAGAGGACCATCGCCGAGACGGAAGTCGACATCGCCGACGCCACCGCCCGCCTGGAGGTCCGGAACGCGCTCGTGCTCAAGCGGGTCCGGGCCATGAGTGAGGTCGGTTATGTCAACTACCTGGAAGTCCTCCTCGGCTCCCGCAGTTTCGCCGACTTCGTGGCCCGTTTCGAACTCCTCCGCCAAGTCCTCGCCGCGGATGTGACCCTCTTCCGTGAGGTCAAGGAAGAGAAGCGCCAGCTCGAGGTCAAGAAGGCCTACCTCGAAGAGCAGAAGACACAGCTCAGCCAGGTGAAGAGTGAGACAGCCGCCCGGAAGGCGGCCGTCGAGCAGAGGCAGGCCGCCAAGTCTCAGCTCCTGGCGCAGCTCCGTGAGGACAAGGCGGAGACGGAGAAGGCCCTCGATGAGCTCGAGAACCTCTCCAAGGAGCTCGAGCGCATCATCTTCGAGATACAGCGCGCGTCGCAGTGGGCGGGGGGCAAGCCCACCTTCATCTGGCCGGTCGCCGGCCCCATCACCAGCCGCTTCGGCTGGCGCCTCCACCCCATCCTCAAGGTGCAGAAATTCCACACGGGCATCGACATCGCCGCCCCGCGGGGCACGCCGGTGAAGGCCTCCGCTACCGGGAAGGTCATCTGGGCGGACTGGCTCGGCGGATACGGCAAGTGCGTCATCCTCGACAACGGTGGCATGTGGTCGACCCTCTACGCCCATCTCGATTCCATCGAACCCCGGGTGCAGAACTTCGCGGTCGTCCTGCAGGGTGAGGTCATCGGACGCGTCGGCTCGACCGGGTACAGCACCGGCCCCCACCTCCACTTCGAGATACGGTTCGAGGGCCAACCCCAGGACCCCCTGCGCCCTGACCTCCTCCCCCCGCGGTAGCCGCGGCTACCGGCGCGCCGGTCCCAAGCGGCCCCGGCGTCGTCCTCATCCGGACCGTCGGCCGCTTCTCCCTCGCGGTAGCGGCGGCGGGCCTGTAGTATAATCAATTGTTGTTGCTCTGTCCTTCCCACCCCGCGTCGCCGCGGCATGTCCGCGGGGCCGCCCGAGAGGGGAGCTGCGTCTTGAAGCGAAGCCGCATCGTCCTCACCACCATCGTCCTCCTGGTGGTGACGAACCTCGTCACCTACACTCTGGCGACGGGGGTCATCCCCTTCGTGAACGTCAGGTGGGGCACCGGGATACTGAACTTCGGCCCCGCCCGGGACGCGGCCAAGCTCCGGCAAGAGTTCGAGCTGCTGACGACGAGGTACGTCGAACCGGTCGACCCCAAGGTCCTTATCGAGGGTGCCCTCAAAGGGATGGCCGAAGCGGTCGGCGACCCCTACACGTACTACATGAACCCTCAAGAGTACAAGTCGTTCGACGTGACCCTTGAGGGGGAGTACGGCGGGGTCGGCATGGTCGTCGAGCAGGTCGGCGACTATGTCACCGTCATCACCCCCCTGCGCGGCAGCCCCGCTGAGCGGGCCGGCATCCAACCGCGTGACCGCATCGTCGCCGTGGACGGGCGCGACGTGACCCGAGTCCCGTCGGACATCGTCGCGGACCTCATCCGGGGCAAGCCCGGGACGAAGGTCACCCTGACCATCGCCCGCGGCCCACTCGACGACGAGGTCCGCTTCGACGTGCCCCTGGTCCGCGAGAAGATTATCCTCGAGAGCGCCTTCGGCAAGATGCTCTATCCCGCCGAGGGCATCGGCTACCTCAGGATAACCGACTTCTCCCGCAACACGCCGGAGCAGTTCGGGGCGGCCCTTGCCGACCTGCGCTCGCAGGGTCTCAAGGCCCTCGTCTTGGACTTGCGCAACAACGGCGGCGGTTACCTCGACGAGTGCGTGACCATCGCCAACACCTTCGTCACCGAGGGACCCATCCTGCACCGCGTCGGCCGTGACGGGCGGATGCGGGCGGTCGAGGCCTCCGGGCGCGAGCCCCTGGGCCTGCCCCTCGTGGTGCTGGTCAACGAGCTCACCGCCAGCGCGGCGGAAATTCTCGCCGGGGCCATCCAGGAGCACGAGGCCGGGCGCCTCGTGGGCACGGTGACCTTCGGGAAGGGCACGGTCCAGACGCCCTACCAGCTCGGGGACGGGTCGGTCCTGCGCCTGACCACCGAGCGCTGGCTCACTCCCGACGGCAACCAGATCACCGGGAAGGGCATCACGCCGGACGAGATCGTCGAGCTCCCCGAGATAAAGCCTGATGAGAAGCCTCTGACCTGGTCGGACCCGACCGACCCCCGGGACACGCAGCTCCGTCGGGCCGTGGAGGTCCTCCGGGCCACTCTGGCCCGGCCGAGCGAGGGCTGAGAGCTTGGGCTTCCCCTTCGCCGAGATAGCCAGGAGCATCCTCGCTACCGCGCTGAGTGTGGTCTGGAGTCCGGCGGTAGGCCTCCGACTGGCCTTTTACTGGGTCCTCGTCGCGGTGGTCTGGGGCCAGTACCGGCGGACGGCGGCCATGCAGACCCACCTCTACGGCCAGGCCAAGAGCAGCCCCACCCTTCTCACGCTCATCGCCCTCGCCGAGGGGCTGGCCGTCGGTTTCGCCGGCAGCTACCTGTCCACGTTCTTCGGAGTGTCTTTCCTTCCGGACGGTAGCGGCCTGCTCGCCGTCCTGCTCGTTTCGGCGGGCTTACTCCTCGTCAGCCCGCGCCTGATGTGCTTCTCCTACGCCGGCGGCCTAGTCTCCCTGAGCTACCTCATCTTCGGCTTCCCGAGGGTGAGCGTGCCGGACTTGATGGGCCTGGTGGCCATCCTTCACCTCATGGAGAGCCTGCTCATCCTCACCAACGGCTGGATTGGGGCGACCCCGGTCTACCTCGAGCGCAAGGGCCGGCCGGTCGGGGCCTTCTACCTCCAGCGCGGCTGGCCGGTGCCGGTCGCCCTGCTCATCTTGGCCGTCGTCTCCCCGGCCGAGGCGGCGCAGGGGATCGCCATGCCGGAGTGGTGGCCCCTCCTTCGGACGTCGCCCGAGATACTGGCTCATCCAGGGGCGGTCTTCTTCCTCCACGCCCTGCCGGCGGCGCTGGGTTACAGCGACCTGGCCATGACTTGTCCGCCGCGGCTCAAGGCGCGACGGACCTCCGCCTATCTCGCGGTCTACAGCGTGGTCTTGCTCTTACTCTGCCTTATGGCCGCCCGTTCGCGGCCTCTCGTCTGGGTCACCGCGCTGTTCGCTCCCCTGGGGCACGAACTCGTCGTGCGCCTGGGTAACCTCCAGGAGACGCGCGGGCGCCCGTTCTTCGTGCCTCCGGAGGAAGGCGTGATGGTCCTGGACGTGATCCCGGGCAGCCCGGCGGCCGGCGCCGGCCTGGGCCCGGGGTGGGTCATCCGCGAGGTCGACGGGTGTCCGGTGACCGGGCGCGACGAGCTCGAGGCGGCGCTGCGCCGGGCAGGACAGGACGGCCGGGTCGAGCTCCTGGCGAGCCCGCCGGAGTACCGGCGGAGGACCACCCGCAGGCTCAGGCCCGCCAGCGGCCCCCCGGCGTCGCGCCGTCTGCGGGTGCCGTTCGGTCAGGGCGGGGTGCTCGGGGTCATCCCCGTCCCCGAGCCGGGTGACGATATGGGCCTGGTCCTCACCACCGCCAGCCCGCTCAGGAACCTCTGGCGGAGGTTGGCCGGAGGGCGGGACCGCGGCCGAGGAGGGTAGACCTTCTTGAGGTCCTTCTTCTCGCCTCAGGGCTGTGCCGTCGTCGGGGCTTCCCGCGACCCCGGCAAGCCCGGTCACCAGATGCTGCGGAGCATGCTCGACGCCGGCTTCCCGCCCGAACGCCTCTTCCCGGTCAACCCCGGGGAGACCGAGATCGCCGGGCTTGACTCGTACCCGAGTCTGCGGGATATCCCGCAGACGGTGGAGCTGGCCGTCCTGATGGTCCCGCCGTGGGCCCTCGACGCGGTCCTAGACGACGTGGGCGAGAGGGCCCGCTCCCGGGGCGACCTCAAGGCCCTCATCGTCACCGCCGGGGGCTTCGCCGAGCTGGGTACCCGCGAGGGACGCGAGCGCCAGGAGAGGCTGGTCCGCGCGGTCCGGGACGCCGGCGTCAGGCTCATGGGACCCAACTGCATCGGGGTCATCGACACCACGACCCGGGTCGACACCACCTTCCTCCACGGGGTCGTCCACCGGCCGGGCCCGGTCGCCTTCGTCTCGCAGAGCGGTGCCGTCGGGGCCTGGTTCGTGCAGATGATGTCGAGCGAGCCCGAACCGGCGGGTTTCTCGAAGCTGGTCAGCCTCGGGAACATGGCCGACGTGACGGTGGCCGAGACCCTCGAGTTCCTCCGCGACGACCCCGAGACCGGGGTGGTGGGCCTCTATCTCGAGGGTACTTCGGAGCCGCGGCGGCTCCTCCGGGCCATCGCGGCCCTCACCCCCCTGAAGCCGGTGGTCGTGCTGAAGACAGGGCGCACCCGGGCCGGCAGCGCTGCGGCCACCTCGCACACCGGCGCCCTGGCGGGCCCGGACCTGGTCTGGGACGGGGCGCTCCGGCAGGCGGGAGCGCTCCGGGCGGCCAGCATGGAGGAGTTCGTCGACACCCTGCGCCTCCTCGGGCGGACGGGAGGTCGGCCTACCCGCCGCACTCCGGCTCGGGTCTTCCTCGTCACCCACGCCGGCGGCCCGGGGGTCTACACCATGGACCTCCTCGCCGACCGCGCCGGTCTGCTCGAGCCGGCGGTGGTGGGGGCCTCGACCCGGGAGGCACTGCGGGCGAAGGCCCCACCGCTGTCCTCGGTCTGCCGTCCCGAGGGTCACCTCGACATGACCGCCTCCGCCACGGCCGAGCAACACCGGGAGGCCATCCGGCTCCTCCTCGCCGACCCTGGGGTGGACGCCGTGATCACTCTCGACCTCCCCATCCGGTTCCTCGGCGACGAGGAGGTGGCCGGGGCGCTGGCCCAGGCCTGGCGGGAGGCGCGGGCCGCGGGGTCGGCGGACAAGCTCTTCCTACCCGTCCTCATGCACGGGCGCTGGAGCGAGCGGGGGCGGGCCCTCCTCGAGCGGGCCGGCGTCACGGCCCTGCCGAGCCCGGACCGGGCCGTCGCCGCCCTGGCGAACGCTGCCCGCCTGGGCGTCCTCGCCCCGGACGCGGCGGCGGAGCGGTGGGACGAGGGGGCCGAGAGCTGGGACGGGGAGGCCGACGCGGCGGCGGGCCGGGATGACGATGGCGGTCTGACGTTGAGCGAGGCCGAGTCGGCGGCCCTCCTGGGCGCGTGCGGGGTGAGCTTCGTGCCCTCCCGGCTCGCGCGGTGGCTGAGCACCGACGCCGCGCTCCCGGGGACCGCCGACGTGGCGGGTGGGAGCAGGGACCCCGAGGCACGGCTCGTCGCGGCTGCCGTGGCCGCAGCGGAGGAATTGGGCTATCCGGTGGTGCTCAAGCTGTGCTCGCGGCGCATCCCCCACAAGGCCGCCGTCGGCGGGGTCCGGGTGGGCCTCGTCGGCGCGGACGCAGTGGCCCGCGCTGCCCGGGAGCTCCTCGGCCGAGCCGGAGCGGTCCTGGGGGAGAGGCCGGCCGACCTTGCCGCCCTCGAAGGGCTCCTCGTCCAGGCGCAGGCGGAGCCCGGCCGGGAAGTCATCGTCGGGGGGCTGCGCGACCCGGTGTTCGGGCCGGTCGTGGCCTGCGGGCCGGGGGGCACGCAGGTCGGAGCCAAGGCTCCGCTCGGCTTCCGGTTGGCCCCGCTGTCCGGCGAGGCGGCGCGGCACCTGGCCGAGGAGGCCCTCGGCCCCGAGGCCGCGGCATCTCTCGACCTGGACGTCGTCGCCCGGCTCCTGGTCGGACTCGGCGACCTGCTCGTCCGTCGCCCTGACATCCTCGAGGCCGACCTCAACCCGGTCATCGTCTACCCGCCGGGGCGGAGCGCGGTGGCCGTGGACGCGCTCGTACGGCTGGCGGGGTTCGGCGGAGGACGGGGCGGGGCGGACCCCCGGGTCGGGGTGGACAGCCGGGCCGGGGTGGACCGCCGGGTCGGCCGAGACCCTCGGGTCGGGGAGGGGGGACCGGGGTAGGGTGGGTCTCTTCAAGCTACGGGCCGAGTACGAGCCCAAGGGCGACCAGCCCAAGGCCATCGAGCAAATCGTCCAGGCCTTCGAGGAGGGCGGCCGGCACGTCGTCCTCCTCGGGGCGACCGGGACCGGCAAGACTCTCACCGCAGCCCACGTCATCGCCCGTCTCGACCGGCCGACCCTGGTCATCTCCCACAACAAGACCTTGGCCGCGCAGCTCTGCGGAGAGTTCAAGGACTTCTTCCCGGAGAACGCCGTCGAGTACTTCGTCTCCTATTACGACTACTACCAGCCCGAGGCCTATATCCCGCAGTCCGACACGTACATCGAGAAGGACACCCTGCTCAACGAGGAGATAGACAAGCTGCGCCACTCGGCCACGGCCTCGCTCTTCGAGCGCCGGGACGTCATCGTGGTGGCCAGTGTGTCCTGCATCTACGGGCTGGGCTCGCCGGAGGACTACTCCGAGCTGGTCCTGTCGCTCCGGCGCGGGACGGCGCGGGACCGCGACGCGATTCTCCGGAAGCTGGTCGAGATCCAGTACGAGCGCAACGACGTGAACTTCGTGCGAGGGACCTTCCGGGTCCGCGGCGACACGGTCGACATCTATCCGGCCTCCGCCGGGGAGCGCGCGGTGCGGGTCGAGTTCTTCGGGGACGAGATCGAGCGGCTCTGCGAGATAGACGTCCTGACCGGCAAGGTGCTCGCCGAGCGGGACCATGTCTACGTCTACCCGGCCAGCCACTACGTCACGGCCGACCCCAAGCTGAAGCGGGCCATCCGGACCATCGCAGCCGAGCTCGAGGAGCGCCTGGCCGAGCTCCGTTCCCAGGGCAAGCTCCTGGAGGCTCAGCGCCTGGAGCAGCGGACCCGGTTCGACCTCGAGATGCTGCAGGAGGTCGGCTACTGCCCGGGGGTGGAGAACTACTCCCGACACCTGACCGGGCGAGCGCCGGGCGAGCCCCCCTACACCCTCATCGACTTCTTCCCCCCGGACCTCCTCATCGTCATCGACGAGTCGCACCAGACCATCCCGCAGATCCGGGCGATGTACGCCGGGGACCGCAGCCGCAAAGAGACCCTGGTCGAGTACGGCTTCCGGCTGCCCTCGGCTTTGGACAACCGCCCCCTCACCTTCGAGGAGTTCGAGGCCAGGGCCCGGATGGTGCTGTACACCTCGGCTACCCCCGGACCCTATGAGCTCGGGAAGGCCGACCGGGTCGTCGAGCAGATTGTCCGCCCGACCGGCCTGCTCGACCCGACGGTGGAGGTCCGTCCCACGGCGGGCCAGATAGACGACCTCGTCGCCGAAGCCCGCCGCTCCATCGCCAACGGCGAGCGCGTCCTGGTCACGACACTCACCAAGAAGATGGCCGAAGACCTCACCGACTATCTGCGCGAGATTGGCCTCCGCGCCCGCTACCTGCACTCCGAGGTCGACACTCTCGAGCGGATGGCCATCATCCGCGACCTGCGCCTGGGGGCCTTCGACATCCTGGTCGGCATCAACCTCTTGCGGGAGGGGCTCGACCTCCCCGAGGTGTCCCTGGTAGCCATCCTCGACGCCGACAAGGAGGGCTACCTCCGCTCGGAGACGGCGCTCATCCAGACCATCGGCCGGGCGGCCCGGAACGTCAACGGCAGGGTGATCATGTACGCCGACACGGTGACCTCCTCGATGCGCCGAGCCATCGACGAGACCAACCGCCGGCGGGCCATCCAAGCCCGCTTCAACGAGGAGCACGGCGTCACCCCGGAGACGGTCCGCAAGGCCGTGCGGGACCTCATCGCCGCCACGCGCCCGGTGCCCGAGGAGGCGCGTGACGTCCTGCCGCGGGACGTCTCCTCTCTGTCGCGCAAGGAGCTCGAGGAGTGGACGGAGCGTATCCACCGGGAGATGACCCGCGCCGCGAAGAACCTGGAGTTCGAGCGGGCTGCGGAGCTGCGCGACGTGCTCTTCGAGCTCAGGAGGGCCCTGGCCGAACGCTAAAGGCCCGGGGCCTCCGGCGACCGGACCGGCGCCGGCGGCTGTGCTGCGGAGGGTGACTCAACCCTAATGTTCTAGGTGTTGCATTTATTGGGTAGGAGTCTGCTTACCACCGCCGTATTCCCCACCGGCGGCTGCCGCTAGCCGCCATCATTCCCCAGGTGTGACCTAGGAGGTGCAAGTGTGCGCAAGCTTCTACCCATCCTGGTCCTTGCGTTGGCGCTGGTGTTTGCCTGCGGTCTCCTGCCGCAGACCGCGGTTGCCAGCCGTGGCGGTGTGACCCCCGACAACCTCCCCTGGAACAAGACCCCGAGCAAGAAGGTCACCGTCACGTTCTCCGAGCCCGTCGCGACCACGGAGGTCACAGCCACCGGCACGACCACTTCCGTGACCAAGATCGCCCTCGTCATCGGTATCTCCGACTACTCCGGAACCTCCAGCGACCTCAATTACTGCGACGACGACGCCCTCGAGTGCTACAACACGCTCATCCAGAAGTACGGCTTCCCGCAGCAGAACATCACGCTCCTCCTGGACAGCCAGGCCACTGACGCCAACATCCGGGCCGGCATAGACTGGCTCATCGCCAACTCCGGTCCCGGCTCGAGCGTGGTTTTCTACTACAGCGGCCACGGTTCGCGCTCTACCAGGAACATGGACAACGACCCGGAGACGCAGGACGAGTGCATCATCCCGTGGGAGCTCTCGCGGCTCTGGGACGGTGAGCTCGCGGCCAAGTTCGCCCAGCTCACCTCGACGAACAACTGGATCTGCTTCGACTCCTGCTACAGCGGCGGTATGACCGACATCGACGCCAACGGTGAGGTCGTCACCATGGCCTGCGGCGAGAAGGAGTACTCCTACGAGTCCAGCACCATCGGCCACGGCTACTTCACCTGGCTCATGATCGAGCGCGGCATGCGCCTCGGTGAGGCCGACGCCAACCGTGACGGCGTGGTGACGGTCGAGGAGGCCTTCGCCTTCGCGGCGGCCAACATCGGCGCCTACGCCAGCCGGCAGCACCCGGTCATTGAGGACGGCGCGGCCGGCGACCTCGTGCCGTAGGCCATAGGCCGCACGGCCCCCGTCGAGCGGCCGCCGGGGGCGCGGCGAGGGCTTCAGGGGGGCGGCGCTGTGAGAGGCGCCGCCCCCCTCCGAGTGCTCGGTGTGCCGTCAAGGACGGGCACACGCCTCCTCCCTCACACGGGGACCTCTATCCCGTCGCCGCCCGACGGGGTGGTATAATGTAGCTTACAGCTTTCGTCTCCGCCCAGAAGTCTTCACGGAGGTCCGCGTAGTGTCCAGGGACGCCATCGTGGTCCGGGGGGCCCGCCAGCACAACCTCAAGAACATCGACGTCACCATCCCGCGGGACAAGCTCGTCGTCATCACCGGCGTCTCCGGGTCCGGGAAGACCTCGCTGGCCCTCGACACTCTCTACGCCGAGGGCCAGCGCCGCTACGTCGAATCCCTGTCGGCCTACGCCCGCCAGTTCCTGGGGCAGATGGACAAACCCGACGTGGACTACATCGAGGGGCTGTCCCCGGCCATCTCCATCGACCAGCGCTCCGGCAGCCGCAACCCGCGCTCCACGGTGGCGACCGTGACGGAGGTCTACGACTACATGCGCCTCCTCTGGGCCAGGGTCGGGCGGCCCCACTGCCCGAAGTGCGGCCGTCCCATCAGTCAGCAGACGGTCGAGCAGATGGTCGACCAGGTCATGACCCTCCCCGAGGGCACGAGGCTGCTCGTCCTGGCCCCACTGGTCCGTGGTCGCAAGGGCGAGCACCAGAAGGTCTTCGAGGACATCCAGAAGGCCGGCTACGTCCGCGCCCGGGTGGACGGGGAGGTCGTCGAGCTTCTCGAGACGCCTGAGCTCGACAAGTACCGGAAGCACACCATCGAGGCGGTCGTCGACCGCCTGACGGTGCGTCCGGGGGCCGAGGTGCGGCTGGCCGACTCCCTCGAGACCGCGGTGAAGCTCTCCGGGGGGCTGGCCGTGGTCGCTCCCGCCCCCGCCGCCGGCGAGGAACCCCCGACCTTCGAGGAGCTCCTCTTCAGCCAGAGCTACGCCTGCCCGGACTGCGGGGTGAGCCTGGAGGAGCTCCAGCCGAGGCTCTTCTCCTTCAATAGCCCCTTCGGCGCCTGCCCGGCCTGCGACGGCCTGGGCGTCAAGATGGAGATAGACCCCGACCTGGTCATCCCGGACCGCCGCAAGTCCATCGACGACGGCGCCGTCGCGCCTTGGGCGAGCCCCACGGCCGGCTGGTACCACGCCAAGCTCGAGGCCGTAGCCCGGCACTTCGGCTTCTCGACCGGCGTGCCCGTGGGCGACCTCGACCCCAAGTTCCTGGACATCATCCTCTACGGCGCCGGCGACACCGTCTTCCGGTTCCGTTACGAGAACGCCTACGGCCAGATGCGCGAGTACGAGGGCACCTATGAGGGCGTGATCCCCAACCTCGAGCGCCGCTACCGGGAGTCGGACAGTGACGCCGCCCGGGAGTGGATCGAGGAGTTCATGTCCAGCTCTCCCTGCCCGGCCTGCGGCGGGGCGCGGCTGAAGCCGGCCAGCCTGGCCGTCACCGTGGGCTCCAGGTCCATCGCCCAGGCCGCCTCCCTGTCCGTCAAGGAGGCCCTCGCCTTCTTCGGGTCGCTCGACCTCACCCCTAAGGAGGCCACCATCGCCCGGCAGATCCTCAAGGAGATCAACGCCCGCCTGGGCTTCCTCGTCAACGTCGGCCTGGACTACCTCACCCTCGACCGCCGGGCGGGGACGCTCTCCGGGGGCGAGGCCCAGCGCATCCGCCTGGCGACCCAGATCGGCTCCGGCCTGGTCGGCGTCCTGTACATCCTGGACGAGCCCAGCGTGGGCCTCCACCAGCGCGACAACCACCGCCTTCTCGAGACCCTCCGGCACCTCCGCGACCTCGGCAACACCCTGGTCGTCGTCGAGCACGACGAGGAGACCATGTGGGCGTCCGATTACATCATCGACATGGGCCCGGGCGCGGGGGTGCACGGGGGCTACGTGGTGGCGCAGGGGCCCCCGGCCGAGGTGGCCCGGAACGAGAAGTCCCTCACCGGGCAGTACCTGAGCGGGCGGAAGCGCATCCCCACCCCCGCCCGGCGCCGTCACGGTAACGGCCACCGCCTGGTTATCCGCGGGGCGGCGGAGCACAACCTCAAGGACATAGATGTGGAGATTCCCCTCGGGGTGTTCGTCTGCGTGACCGGGGTGTCGGGCTCGGGGAAGAGCACGCTGGTCAACGACATCCTGTACCGCCGGGCGGCTCAGGAGCTGCACGGGGCCAGGCAGAAGCCGGGCCGGCACCGGGATGTCGAGGGCCTTGAGCACCTGGACAAGGTCGTCGCCATCGACCAGTCGCCCATCGGCCGGACCCCCCGGTCCAACCCGGCCACCTACACCGGCCTCTTCACCGACATCCGGGAGCTCTTCGCCCGCACGCCCGAAGCCCGGGTCCGCGGGTACAAGCCGGGCCGGTTCAGCTTCAACGTGCGCGGCGGGCGGTGCGAGGCCTGTCGTGGGGACGGCATCCTGAAGATCGAGATGCACTTCCTGCCGGACGTCTACGTCCCGTGCGACGTCTGCAAGGGCCGACGCTACAACCGCGAGACTCTCGAGGTGACCTATAAGGGGCACAGCATCGCCGACGTCCTCGACCTCACCGTCGACGAGGCGGTCAGCCTCTTCCGCAACATCCCGAGCCTCCGCCGCAAGCTCCAGACCCTCGCCGACGTGGGGCTGGGCTACATCAAGCTCGGCCAGCCGGCGACGACCTTGTCGGGCGGCGAGGCGCAGCGGGTCAAGCTCGCCACCGAGCTATCCCGGCGCTCCAACGGCCGGACCCTGTACGTGCTGGACGAGCCCACGACCGGTCTGCACCTCGCCGACATCCACCGGCTCCTCGACGTCCTCGCCCGGCTCGTGGACGCCGGCGACACCGTGGTCGTCATCGAACACAACCTCGAGGTCATCAAGTCGGCGGACTGGGTCATCGACCTCGGCCCCGAGGGCGGCGACCTCGGGGGGACCGTCGTCGTGGCGGGGACCCCGGAGGAGGTCGCGGCTCAGGAGAAAAGCTACACCGGACAGTTCTTGCGCCGCCTCTTCGAGCGGGAACGGGCGAAGGGTGCCGACCCGGCGCTCTTGGCCGAGAGCTGAGGGAGGAGGTCCCTTGCCGACCGACCTCGAGGGCCAGCTCGAGCGTCTTCCGGACCGGACCGGCGTCTACATCTTCCGCGACGCCTCCGGTAACCCCCTCTACATCGGGAAGGCGAGGTCCCTCCGCAGCCGGGTCCGAGCCCACTTCCACGCCGGGCGTCCGCTGGACGCCCGGACCATGACGATGCTCGACCGCGTGGCGACCATCGACTACCTGACCACGGGGTCCGAGGTCGAGGCGCTCATCCTGGAGTCCAACCTCATCAAGGAGCACCACCCCGAGTACAACCTCAAGCTGCGCGACGACAAGCACTTCCCCTACCTCAGGGTCGACCTCGAGCAGCCCTACCCGAGGGTGGAGATCGTCCGCCGGATGAAGAGGGACGGGGCCCGTTACTTCGGTCCATACACCCGCTCGGGCTCCCTCCGGGAGACCCTCCGTACCCTCCGCAGGGTCTTCCCCTACCGGGTCTGCAGCGACCACCGTCTCCGGAACGCGCGGCGGCCCTGCCTTGACTTCCACATCGGACGGTGCCTGGGCCCGTGTGCCGGCGCGGTGACGCCGGAGGAGTACCGGGCGATGATGGAGGAACTCTGCCTCTTCCTCGAGGGGAGGCGGACGAAGCTGGTCTCGCGGCTGAAGGCCCGCATGGAGGAGGAGGCCGCCCGGCTCCGGTTCGAGCGCGCGGCCGAGCTCCGCGACCAAATCCGGGCCATCGAGGACGTCTCCGAGAAGCAGGCGGCAATCCTCACCACCATGGAGGACCAGGATGCCCTGGGCTACGCCCGTGCCGAGGAGTCGGGGCTGGCCGCGGTGGCGGTGCTCAACGTGCGTGAGGGCAAGCTGGTCGGGAGGACCGGGTTCTTCCTCGACGAGGCGCGCGGCGCCTCCGGGACGGACGTCCTGGCCGCCTTCCTCAAGCAGCACTACGGCCAGCGGGCCGGCTTCATCCCCGAGCGCATCCTGCTCCCTGAGGAGCTGCCGTCGGAGGAGGCCGAGCCCATCGGGGCCTGGCTGGGCTCCCTCGCCGGGAGGCCCGTGCGCATCGCCAGCCCCAAACGGGGCCCGGCCCGGCGCCTGGTGGACTTGGCCCGGCAGAACGCGGTCGTCCTCCTCCGCGAGGAGCTGGCCCGCCGCCAGACCGGTAGCGAGGCGGCCTACGCCAGGGCGGCTGCGCTGGCCGAGGCCCTCGGCCTCGAGGCCCCGCCCGACCGTATCGAAGCCTACGACATCTCGAGCATCCACGGCCACGAGGCCGTGGGGGCGATGGTCGTCTTCGTCGGGGGCCGGCCTGCCCCGGCCGGCTACCGTCGCTTCCGGGTGAGGCGCGAGGGGCGCCCCGACGATTACGCGATGATGCAGGAGGTCCTCTTCCGCCGCTTCCGGCGGCTCAGCGGGGAGGAACCGGCCGAGGACGGCCTCGACGGCTTCGGGCCGGCGCCGGACCTCGTCATCATCGACGGGGGTAAGGGGCACCTTGCCGCCGCCGCCGAGGTGCTCGAGGACCTGGACCTCGACATACCCGTGGCGGCGCTTGCCAAGGAGCGCGAAGAGGTGTTCGTCCCGGGCCGGCCGGAGCCGTTGGACCTCGAGCCGGACTCTCCAGCCGGGCTGCTCCTGCGTCACATCCGCGACGAGGCACACCGCTTCGCCGTCGGGTACCACCGGCTCCTCCACCGGAAGGTCTCACGCCGCTCCGAGCTCGACGATATCCCCGGGGTGGGCCCGGCTCGGCGGACCGCCCTGCTGCGGGCCTTCGGGAGTGTGGCCGGTGTCAAGGCGGCCCGCGAGGAGGAGCTCGCGGCGGTCAAAGGAGTGGGGCCCGCGGCCGCGCGGCGTATCTGGGAGTACCTCCACGGCGGGTCGGAAGGCGGGGACGCAGGGAATGGCGCGAGGGAGAAAGGCTAGGGAAACCGTCGAGGCTACCACCTGGGTACGGGTGGCCCTGACCGGTCTGGGTCTGGTGGGGGTCGCGGCCTCCCGTCGGGGATTGGTCCTGACCAGGCTCCCGGACGAGGCCGCACCGGGCGGTCGGACGGGGGTGACGGTCGGGAGCGGGAGAGCGGCGACCGGCCTCGACCCGGGCGCCGACACGCCGCGGGAGGTGCTCGCGGTCCTCGACGCTGCGGAGGAGGCGCTGGCCGCCTTCTACGCCACCTGGCCCCTCTGCCCCGGGGAGGCGGTCCGGGAACGGTGGGTCGCCCTGCGGCGCCTCCCGGTGGACCTCGAAGGCCTTCCCGGATTCACCAGGCGGGTGCTCGAGCTCCTGCGGGACGTACCGCCCGGCCGGACAGTGACCTACTCCGAGCTTGCCGCGGCTGCCGGGTCGCCGCGTGCCGCTCGGGCCGTCGGAGTGGTGATGGCCCGTAACCCGCTGCCCCTGGTCATCCCTTGCCACCGGGTCATCGGCTCCGACGGGGGCCTCCGGGGGTTCGGCGGCGGCTCGACGGCCGAGGGGCTCGCCCTGAAGGAGAGGCTCCTCCGCTATGAGGGGTGGCCCCCTGCCGTGGTGGGCCCCGGCCGGGGTGGCCCCCCGGGGAGCAGGCTTGGGCCGCAGGCGACCGGCCCGAAGCCGGCCATGGACGAGTCGAACGGCAACATCGTTAAGGACGGGGCTTAATCTTTTTAAGCCACCCCTTGACATCTTTAATGCCTCCCCTTACCTTAGGGGTGAGGGGAGACCGTGGACCCGTCTCGGCGTCCCGGCCGACCCCGGAGGAGGAGACGACATGGGGCCTGCTCCGGGGGCGCTCCGCATCGATTACTCTGGCGAGCTGCCAGAGGACCTAGTGACGTACCTGGCCACTCTGGGTGAGGTCACGACTGCTTCCACCCGCCCTCTCGTGTGCGCATCAAGCTCCGACCCTCCCGTCGACCCTAGAGGCAAGAGCGGCCCTCATCCTCGGGGGGCGCGACCCTGAGACGACCCGGAGGTGACCGAAGTGCAGGAGAGACGCAGGATTGTCGGCCGCTGTCCGGCCTGCGGAGGAGACCTCGAGGTCACGAGGCTGCAGTGCCCGAGTTGCCGGACGGCCGTCGAAGGCAGGTTCGAGACCTGCCCGTTCTGCCTGCTCACCCTGGAGCAGCGCGATTTCCTCGAGACGTTCATCCGGGCCCGCGGGAACATCAAGGAGGTCGAGCGCGAGCTGGGTATCTCCTACCCCACAGTCCGCAACCGTCTCGACCAGGTCATCCGAGCCCTTGGCTACGACGTGACGGAGACCGAGGAAGACCGCCGGCTCGACGCCGAGCGACGGGAGATTCTGGCGCGGTTGAACCGCGGCGAGATCGGTCCCGAGGAAGCCCTGCGGCTCCTCAGGCAGAGCCGCTAGAGAGCGGGAGGGTTGACGAGTGAACGAGGAGCGCTACCTCATCCTCAAGATGTTGGAGGAAGGCAAGATAACGGCCGACGAGGCCGCCGCTCTCCTCGAGGCTCTGGAGGGCGGAGCAGAGGACTACGAGGGGGCTACCCGCGGGGAGAGCGGGTCCGCCGGGTGGGGAGGGCCCGACGCGGAGGCTGCGGAGCCACGCGTCCGCCGGCATCCCCGGCACCGCCGGCCCCACCGGCCCCACAGGTTCTGGCACTGGAGGGCGGGCGACATAGAAGCCGGCATGGACGCGCTCCGGAGGGCCGTCGAGAAGGCACGACTCGAGGCGGTCGACTTTGGCGACGAGGTGAGCCGCCGGGTCCGGGAGGCCATCGAGCGGTCGCAGTGGGACCGCGGCGGCCCGGGCCCTTTCCGGCACTGGGTGCGCCAGATGGCCGACGTCTTCAGCGTCCCGGTCGGTCGGGAACGGCACGAGGAGGAGACCGAGAGGGAGGTCCAGCTTCCGGCCGGGGGCCGGGTGCGGGTCGGGAACCGCGTGGGAGACGTGCGGGTGCGTGCCTGGGACCGTGATACCGTGAAGGTGAAGGCGCTGAAACAGGTCTGGGCAGGCTCGGTCGAAGAGGCACGCGAGAGGGCCCGCGACTGGGTCATCGAGGTCACGGAACAGGGTGACGTCCTGACCGTCTGGACCCGCCTCGCCGACGAGGCCCCCGGCTGGCCGACGGCGCGCTGTCGGGTGACTTACGACATCATGGTCCCGGCCGCTGCCGGGCTCGAGGTGTGTGCGACCAACGGGGACGTCGAGGTAGAAGGAGTCCACGGCGGTGTGGACCTCCGTCTGACCAACGGCGACGCCCGAGCCGACCGGGTGGCCGGCCGGGTGAGGGTCTCCAGCACGAACGGCGACCTCAAGCTGAGGCGGCTCGAGCCGGCCGACCTTTCCCTCAACACGACCAACGGAGACATAACCCTCGACCTTACGGGGTTGGGCGCCGGGCGTCACGAGATAACCACGGCCCGCGGCGACGTCCAGGTGACCCTGCCGTCTGACCTCGCGGTGGACCTCTCCTGCAGCACTGCCTTCGGGGAGATAGAGTTGGGCGTGGCTGCGGCGGTCGTCCACCGCACCGGGACCACCCTCGAGGCGCGCCTGGGCCCGGGGCAGGACCGGGCAGGGGAGGCACCGGTGCGCCTGGCGATAAGAGCCGGCCTGGGCGAGATCAGGGTCGGGGGAAGAGAGGGGTTGACGTAACGTGGCAGCGCGTGACGAGGACATCCGCGAGCCTGGGGAGACCGGGATTGAGGAGGCGCCTGGGAAGACCGGCACCGAGGAGCACCAAGAGCCGGTGGCCCCCCGCCTCCTCGCCTGGCCCTGGGGTGAGGAGGGGTCGGACGACCCCGACACCCAGGCCGTTGACTGGCAAGAGCCCGCCGCCGGACCGGTACGCCTCTTGGTCGACCAGCACGGGCCAGGCCCGGTGTCCGTCTGCGGCTGGGACCGGGACGAGGTCCGGGTACGGGCGGTGAAGCGCCTGCACGGGTGGTCCGGTGAGCGTCGGGCGGAGGAGCTCCTCCGCCGGGTCGAGGTGAACGTGAGGCGCCACGGGGAGGTCATTGAGGTGGAGACCGGGTACGACGACGGGTGGTCCCCCTTCTGGGGAGGCTGCCGGGTGAGCGTCGCCGTCTTGGTCGCCGTGCCGCGCGGGTCGGCGGTCGACATCGACGCCGGCAGCGGCCGGGTCGAGGTCCGCGAGACCCGCGGCTCGGTCGAGGTGGACTCGGGCAGCGGGGGCGTCACGGTCAAGCGTGCTGCCGGACGAGTGTCGGTCGATTCGGGAAGCGGGAGCGTCGAGGTCGAGGAAGTCCAGGGCGACGTAAGGGTCGACCTCGGCAGCGGGTCCGTCAACCTGAGCCGTATCTCCGGGAGGGTGGAGATAGACGGGTCGAGCGGCTCGGTCACCGTGTGCGACGTGGCCGGGGAGGTTTCCGTCGACACGTCGAGCGGCTCGGTGCGGCTCCGACGCGTCCTCGGTGACATAAGCGTGGACACGGGCAGCGGGTCTGTCAGGCTCGAGAGCGTGCGGGGCCGTCAGGTCCATGTCGACACCGGCAGCGGGTCCATCGAGGCCGAATTCGACATCCTGAGCGACGGCTCGTACAGCTTCGACACGGGCAGCGGCGACGTCATCCTGACGCTGCCCGAGGACGCGTCGTTCACCCTCGACGCCAACACCGGTAGCGGCCCCATCCGCTGCTCACTGCCTCTTGCCGGGGCCTACTCGGACCACGGGCATCTCCACGGGGTGCTCGGCGACGGCTCGGCGGTGATAGAGGTCGACACCTCTTCCGGCGGGTTGGTCGTGAGGGGGCGCCGGGGGGCGGGGAGGGGTGACGGGCCCGGCCCGAGGTCCTCCCACGCGGCGCACCGTCCCTCGGGGCGGGCCTCTACGGAGGGACGGGAAATCATCCTCCGAATGGTCGCCGAGGGGCGCCTCACGGCCGAGCAGGGCGAGGCCCTCCTTGCGGCGATCGAGGGACGCGACACACGGACGACGGGCCCCGAGCCACCGGGGGACGGGCCCGAGGCACCGGGGGGCAAGCCTGAGGCACCCGGGGGCAGGACCGAGCCACCGGGCGACACGGGGCCTGGCCACACCGCCGGGGAGGACGACCGGGGCGGGTGTTGAAGACTTGACCCAGGGGCCGGGGACCGGCCGCCCTGGCCCGAAGGAGGCGGAACCGTGACACCCGAGAGCGAGACCCGGGAAGCCTTCCAGGACTTGAGCCGCGAGGTGCTCGATTGGTACTTCCGGTCCAACCCCATCCAAGCGACCATGGCCGGGGTGCACGACTATGACGCGGAGCTCGGCGAGTGGAGCGACGAAGCCATCCGGGAGAGGATTGACCAGGCCAGACGGTTCGTCGCCCGCCTCGAGGCGATAGGCCCCGACCCGCTGACGCCGGACGAGAGGGTGGACCGCGAGCTCCTGCTGGCTCAGCTCGAGGTCGGAGTGCGCCACGAGGAGGAAGTCCGGGAGTGGCAGCGCAGCCCGATGTACGGCCACCTGGCCCTCTACGGGTGCTACCTTCTGCTTTTCCGCGAATTCGCCCCCCTGGAGCAACGCCTCGAGGCCACACTGGGCCGGCTCCGCCAAATCCCACGCGTTCTGGCCGAGGGTAAGGCCAACCTGACCGAGCCCGTCCGGGTCTTCGTCGAAACGGCTCTGGACACCCTGGCTGCGGGGGCAGGGTTCTTTCAGGGGCTCGTCCCCGTCTTCATCGCCCAGGCCCGGTCCCAGGCCCTGCGTAAGGAGCTCGAGGCCGCGAACGCCCGGGCCGTCGAGGCGCTCGAGGATTTCCGCTCCCACGTGGAGCGCCTTTTGCCCGAAGCCGGCCCCGAGTTCGGCGTGGGCCGGGAGATGTTCGACTATCTCCTGCGTCGCCGCCACTACCTCGACTACGACGCCGAGAGCCTCCACACCAAGGGGTGGGAGCTCTTCGAGGAGACCCAGAGGCTGATGGCGGAAACGGCCCGGGAAATCGACCCCACGAAGACCCTCGACGAGGTCATCGACGACCTCAAGCGGAACCACCCCGCGGCGGAGGAGCTCCTCGACACCTACCGCCACTGGATGGAGGCCGGCCGCAGGTGGGTCGTCGAGCGGGGCATCGTCGACATCCCGCCGGGGGAGAGGCTCATTGTCGAGGAGACCCCGGTCTTCCAGCGGCCGCTGATCCCCTATGCGGCGTACCTGCCTCCGGCAGCCTTCGAGGAGAACCAGACCGGCCGCTTCTGGGTGACGCCGGTCGACCCGAGCGACCCGCCGGAGCGCCGGGAAGAGCGGCTCCGGGACCAGTGCCACTACAAGATACCCATCACGGCCATCCACGAGGCCTATCCCGGACACCATCTGCAGTTGGTCTGGTCCAACCGCCACCCCAGCCGGGTCCGGCGGCTCATCGACAGCACCCTCCTCGCCGAGGGTTGGGCCTTCTACCTCGAGGAGCTCGCCGAGGAGCTCGGGTTCGTCTCCGGCCCGGAGTACCGGCTACTCCGCCTGAAGGACCAGCTCTGGCGTGCCGCACGCATCATCCTCGACGCGGCCCTGCACGCGCACGGGCTCACCGTGGACCAGGCCGTGGACTTCCTGGTCGAGAAGGTGCACCTGGCGCGCCCGAACGCCCTGGCCGAGGTCAGGCGCTACGCGATGACGCCGACCCAGCCGATGAGCTACCTCATCGGCAAGCTGGAAATCCTGAAGCTGGTCGAGGACTACCGCCGGGCCAAGGGCCCCGGAGTCGAGCTCCGGCGCATGCACGGAGACCTCCTGAGCCACGGGACCATCCCTCCGGCGGTGTTGCGCCGCATACTCTTGGGCTAGCCGCGGAGGGCGTCTTGGAGAACCAGCGGCTGACCATCCTGAAGATGCTGGAGCGCGGGCGCCTCACAGCCGAGGAGGCCCTGCGCCTCCTCGAGGCGCTCGACGCTACGGGTGGGACCGGCCGGCACCGCGTCCGCGGCGCGGCGGCGGCCGGTCCCGCCCCACGCCTACGGCTCAGCCTCGTGGAGCTCGACACCGGTCGTTCCCGGGCGGAGGCCGTGCTCCCGGCGAGCCTGGTCGAGTTCTTCCTCCGCCTGGGCCTGCTCGGGCCGGGCGGGACCTTCCGCGTCGCCGGCCAGCGCCTGAGCGGCGACCTGCTCCTCGACGCCCTCCGCGAGGGTGCCACCGGCAGGATTCTCGCCGTCACCGACCACGACCAGAACGTGAGGGTGGAGGTCTTCCTTGAGTAGCGCCACGAGCAGCATCTCGCCCGGTAGCCTCTCGCCCGGCCACACTCCGACGGGCAGCGCCCAGACACCTTCTCGGCTGCGCCTGGCGGCCTTCGACCTCGACGGCACCCTCCTCGCCCCGGACCTGACCATCCCGGACCGCGCCGCTGCGGCCCTCCGTGCCCTGGCCGGGCGGGGCGTCCGGGTCGTCATCGTCACCGGGCGGATGCACCGGACCGCGGAGGGGTACGCCAGACGGCTCGGTCTTGAGGACGAGCCGCTGGTCAGCTTCAACGGCGCCATGGCCGGCGTCGTCGGCCGACCGGAGACCTGGTGGCACCGGACGATACCCGCCGGGCTGGCCCGCGAGGTCGTCCGCTTCCTGCGCGACTGGGGTCTCGAGCCGCTCGTGTTCTCGGGTGACGGCGTCTACGCCGGCGCGCCGAGCGTGGAGACCGAGACGTACGGTCGGGTCGCCGGCATCGGGCCTTGCTATGTCGGCGACCTAGCCGCCTGGCTGGGGAGAGAGGACGCGGGCGCCCCGCTCTGCCCGACCAAGATCCTTCAGGTGGAAGCCACGGGGCGGATGCCCGACCTTTTCGGTGCCGCCCGGGAGCGTTTCGGGCACGCCCTCAACGTGACGACCTCGTACTCTTTCTTCCTCGAGTTCATGGATGCCGCCGCGTCCAAGGGCAGGGCTCTGGCCGAGGTGTGCCGGCGCCTCGGGGTGGACCGGCAGGAGGTGGCCGCCTTCGGCGACGGCCTGAACGACCTGGACATGATCCAGTGGGCCGGCCTCGGCGTGGCCATGGCGCACAGTCCACCGGCCCTCCTCGAGGCGGCCGACCGCGTCGCCGATGGGCCACCCGGTGAGGGCGTCGCTCGGTTCATCGAGGAGAACCTGCTTTGAGGACGCCCCTAAGGGTCCTCGTCGCCCCCGCCTCCTTCAAGGGTAGCCTCAGCGCAAGCCACGTGGGTGAGGCCATAAGACGCGGGCTCGCCCGCGTCCTGCTCGAGGCCGAGGTCCGCGTGGTCCCCCTCGCCGACGGCGGCGAAGGGACGGTCGAGGCCCTCCACTCGGCGCTCGGTGGCGAGCTCCGCCGGGCACGCGTGACCGGCCCGCTCGGCCCCGACCCGGTCGAGGCGGTCTGGCTCCTCCTCCCCGACGACGGGACGGCCGTCGTCGAGATGGCCCAGGCCTCCGGCTTGCCGTTGGTCCCTCCCGAGCGGCGCGACCCGATGCTCACCACCACCACCGGCACCGGTGAGCTCATCCGGGAGGCCCTCGACGCCGGGTGCCGCCGTGTCCTAGTCGGCCTTGGCGGCAGCGCGACGGTCGACGGAGGGCTCGGTGCGGTGCGGGCCCTCGGAGTCGCCCTCCTCGACGACCGAGGGCGACCCGTGCCGGCGGGGGGCCGCGGGCTCCTGGCTTTGGAGCGCGTCGAAGTCTCCGGCCTCGACCCCCGGGTGCGGGAGACTTCCTTCGTGGCCCTGGCCGACGTGGACAACCCGCTCGTCGGCCCGGAGGGCGCGGCCAGGGTGTTCGGTCCCCAGAAGGGTGCCGACGAGGCCGCGGTGGCGGCGTTGGAGCGGGGTCTCGAGCGCCTGGCGTCCATCCTCCGCCGCGACCTGGCGTTGCCCTTCGACCCCGCCACCCTCCCGGGGGGCGGGACCGCTGGTGGTCTCGGCCTGGCCCTCGCCGCCTTCCTCGGGGCGCGGATAGTCCGCGGCATAGACGAGGTGATGGCCGCCGCCCGTTTGGAGGAGGCCGTCCGCTGGGCCGACCTGGTCGTCACCGGGGAGGGCCAGCTCGACGGCCAGAGCCCCCGAGGCAAGGTCTGCTCGGGAGTAGCCCGTGTCGCCCGGGCTGCGGGCCGTCCGGTGGTGGCCCTCGTCGGCGGAGTGAAGGACGAGGCGGAAGTCGTCGCCGCCGTAGGCCTGGACGCCTTGCTCCCCGTCCCTCCGCGCCCGATTGCCCTGGAGGAGGCCATGGCCGGGGCGGTGCACTACCTCGAAGAGGCGGCCGCCCGGCTGGCCAGGCTGCTCCTGGCGGGTCGCCGGCTCCGGGGAGGCCCGCCCGCGTCGGTGTAGGGGGCGGTCGGACCTCCCGTCGGACGCGGACCGCCGCCCACCGCCCGACGGCCGCCCCGACCGGGGCACGTCAGACCTGCCCGAAGAACCGGTCGAGGAAGCCGGCCAGGCACCGGACCGTTCCAGGGACCAGCTCGGCGGCGGCCTCGGGGAAGGCCTCCCGGAAACCGGGGCGCCGGCAGCCGTCCAGGGCCCGGGCGAACCACGGGAAGGAAGTGTGGGCTCCCAGTTCCACCCAGTCCCCGGGTCGGTGGTGATGGGCGACGTGCGGGCGCCCGCCGCCCTCAGGCCGGAAGACCCGCCGCCACGAGTAGTAACCGCCCGCCTGTGGCGCCAAGGACCGCCAGCGCCCGCCTGCGGCGAGCCACTCCTCGTAGGCGCCGTGGCCGCAACCGGACACACCGGCAGCGTGATGGGGGACCCAGGCGTCGGCCACGAGGTGGCAGGCCCGCCCTAGCTGGTAGACCGCCTCCGCCTGCCGGCCCAGCCGCCAGAGCCCCTGGGCACGCCCCCATAGCTGCCCGACGACCTCCGCTGCCGACCTCCGGCACCCGAGGTACCCGCGATGGCTCCAAGGGTGGTGGAAGTGATGAAGATGCAGGACATAGCCCCGCGAAAGGGGGCAGTCCGCGTCCACTGAGCCGGCGACGAGCCACCCGAGGAGCGGGCCGGAGCCGAGCCGACCGGAGCCGAGCGGGCCGGAGCCGAGCAGGCCGGACCCGCCGGCGGGCGCCGTCTCCAGGAGCTGACGGGTCCAGTCCCGACCGTCCACGGCGGCGACCGCCACGGCGGCCTCCACCAGGCCGCCGTGGTCCTGCGCGGCCCAGCGCAGCCCAGCAGGCCGTCCTACCGTGCCCGGCCCCCTCCGTGATAACATGTTGGCAACCCCGCCTCGGCCCTCCGGACAGGGCCCCGGTAGCCCTCAGGGTCCACGTCCGGCGGGACAGTGGGGACTAGAATACTCTCGCAAGGAAGATTACGAAGGAGGGGTCCGAGTTGGCACCGCGACGACTCTACCGCTCGACCAGGGAGCGCATCCTGGGTGGCGTGGCGGCCGGGATTGCCGACTACTTCGACGTAGACCCCACGCTGGTGCGTCTTGCGTGGATACTCTTCGCCCTGGCCGGCGGCTCCGGGGTCATCGCCTACATCATCGCCTGGATAATCATCCCCGAGGAGCCCAGCCTGCCCCGCAGCGGCCCGCAGCGCGAGCCGGTGTGGCCGGGTGAGGGCGGGCGGGTCGAGCCGGGACGGACCGCGCCCGAACCGGACCGAGTCCCCGAGGAGCGCAGGGAGGCGTCTGCCGAGGCTACCCGCCGGGCGGCGAGGGGCGACAACTCCGGCCTCTTCGGCCTGGTGCTCATCGTCCTGGGTGTCATCCTCCTTGCCCGCAACGTCTGGCCGGCCCTGGCGTTCATCTTCCAGCCTTGGACCATCGGCGGCCTGGTGCTGGTCGCGCTAGGCCTCTTCCTCATCCTCCGTGGGCTCGGCCGCGACGAGAGGGAGGGGTAGACCGTGAGCAGCAGGGTCTTCTGGGGCATGGTGCTGGTCCTCACCGGCGCCCTTCTCCTGGTGGCCAACCTCGCCCCCTTCGATATCCGCTTCTGGCCGGTGGTCTGGAAGGTCTGGCCTCTGCTCCTCGTCCTGTGGGGTGTGGCCATCCTCCTCCGCCCGGCCAAGACCGTCGGAGCGGTCCTGACTGTGGTCCTGATGCTGGCTGCCTTCGCGGCCGTGGCGCTGTACGCGGCGTCCTATCCGACGTCCGAGGAGTCGCGCACGGGTATCTGGCGCCTGCTGCCGGAGCTGCCTGGGCGGGAGCAGCGGTACACCCTCGACCAGGGGCTCGAGCCGGGCGTGACCCAAGCCCGGCTGCACCTGGCCTTCGGAGCCGGGGAACTCACGGTCAAGGGAGACGCCGCCCAAGACCGGCTGGCGACCGGGACTTTGGAGTACGAGGGTTCCCCGCCCGAGGTAGGCTACTCCCTGACGGGTGAGACCGCCGACCTCGGGCTGAGACTCCCGGGGCGCACGGTCTGGCTCGGCCCGAGCGACATCGAGTGGGACATCCGGCTCGGCCGGGTGCCCGCCTGGGCCCTGGAGCTCGACCTGGGTGCTACGGAAGCCGAGCTCGACCTCTCGACGCTGCGGGTGACCGAGCTGGACCTCGAGGCCGGGGCTTCATCGGTCGAGCTCCGCCTCGGCGACGCCGGCGTAGACGCCCAGGCTCGCTTCAAGCTCGGGGCGGCCAAGGTGCGTCTTGACCTGCCGCGGTCGGTCGGCGTCCGGGTGACCGTGAGCGGCGCTGCCCTCGGGCACAACCTGAGCGAGGCGGGCTTCGCACGGACTGGCGATACCTGGCTGTCGCCGGGTTACGAGGACAAGACCACCCGACTCACCCTCGACCTCGAGGCGGGGGCGGGTTCCTTCGAGGTGCACTGGACCGACTGACCCGCCCCGGTCACCTGGTCCCCCTTGCGACCGGCCGGCTGGCCGCCTGGAGGACCACCCGCAGGAGGGCGCGGGCCGAGTGTCGAAGACTCGACCAAATGGTCAGTCGACTTCCCGGCGACACCGGCCCGCCGCCCTTGTACTATCATCGTCCCCCCGCCGATCGGCCGTCCGGGAGTCCAGCGGGAGGGGCCGCCGTGTCCAAGGAGGAGCGCATCCTCGAGGTGGCCATGCGGGTGTTCCGCGAGCGGGGCTACCACGCCGCCTCCATGCAGGAGATTGCGGACGCCGTCGGCATGCAGAAGGGTAGCCTCTACTACTACATCTCCGGCAAGCAGGAACTACTCTTCATGATACTGGAGAGGGCTATAGACACCATCACGGCACGGCTGGAGGCCATCTACCAGTCGGCCCTGCCGCCGCGGGAGAAGCTGAGGCAGGCCATCGTCACACACGTCGAGACCGTCTCGCAGCGCCAGGACATGCTCACCATCCTTCTGCGCGAGAGGCACGCCCTGAGCCCGACGCAGCAGGCCGTGATGCAGGAGAAGTCCGACCACTACGAGCGCCTCTTCCAGCGCATCATCGGCGAGGGCATCCGCGAGGGGGAGTTCCGGCCGGTGGACATCAAGGTTACCTCCTTCGGCATCCTGGGGATGTGCAACTGGATATACCAGTGGTACCGCGCGGGCGGGCGTCTGGAGGCGAGGGAGATCGGCGGGATTTTCGCCGACCTCATCTTCTCCGGGCTCCTCTCCGGAGCGGCTCGGGGGGGTGAAGGACATGCCCGCTAGAGCGGTCGGGACCGCGGGAGCCACGGGAGGGAGCCCCGTCCCCACCCTCTACTTCGACGAGCCCGGCCCGCAGAACACCGTCCTGGCCCTAGAGGCGGCCCTGGAGCGGGCGCGGAGGCTCGGGCTCACCGACATGGTCGTCGCCTCCACCACGGGCTACACGGCGCGCACGGCCCTGGAGGCTGCCCGGGCCGCCGCGGAGGGAGGCCGTGGCGTACCCGGCCTGAACCTGGTCGTGGTCACGCACCACGTCGGCTTCGCCGAAGCCGGCCAAGACGAGATGCCCAGGGAGACCAGAGAAGAGCTCGAGGCCGCGGGAGCGAAGCTACTCACGACGACTCACCTCTTCGGGGGGGTCGAAAGGGCCGTCACCCGTCAGTTCGGTGGTCTGTACCCCGGCCACCTCATCGCCCACTCCCTGCGCCTGTTCGGCGAGGGGACCAAAGTGGCGGTGGAGATCGCGGTGATGGCCTTGGACGCGGGGCTCGTACCCTACGGCCGCGATGTGGTGTCGGTCGGGGGTAGTGGCCGCGGGGCCGACACGGCGCTGGTCGTGCGGCCCGCCCACGCGCGGACCTTCTTCGAGACCCGGGTGCTGGAGGTCGTCTGCCGGCCCCGACCGAGGCGGCCGGAGCGATGAGGGTCATCGTCTACACGGGCAAGGGCGGGGTCGGGAAGACGAGCGTGGCCGCGGCCACCGGCCTCCTCGCGGCCCGGCGCGGCCACCGCACCATCGTGGTCTCCACCGACGCCGCCCACAGCCTTGGTGACTCGTACCAGACCAAGCTCGGACCGGAGCCGGTCCCCCTCGAGGAGGACCTCTGGGCCCAGGAGATAGACGCGCTGCACGAGATGGAGCGCAACTGGGGGAAGATTCAGGACTACCTCGGTCGGCTCCTGTCCCTGCAAAACCTCGACCGCATAACCATCGAGGAGCTCACCGTCTTCCCCGGGACCGAGGAGCTCTTCAGCCTGCTCGAGATAGCGCGGCACGTGCGGGCCGGGCGCTACGACGTCATCGTCGTCGACTGCGCGCCGACCGGTGAGACCTTGCGGCTTTTGAGCTATCCGGACATCCTCCGCTGGTGGATGGACCGTGTCTTCCCCGTCCAAAGGCGGGCGATGAAGGTGCTGCGCCCCGTGGCCCAGCCCCTGGTCCCGATGCCGCTCCCCGGGGACGACGTCTTCGAGGCCACCGAGGCCCTCTTCAGGGAGGTCGACCTGGTGCACCGCATTCTGGCCGACACCGCGATGAGTTCGGTGCGCCTGGTCCTGAACCCCGAGAGCATGGTCATCAGCGAGGCCCGGCGCAGCTTCACCTACCTCAACCTCTTCGGGTTCCGGGCGGACGCGGTCGTGGTGAACCGGGTCGTGCCGGACGAGGTCACCGACGAGTACTTCGCCGTGTGGAAGGCGGCTCAAGAGCGGCACCTTGAGACCATCGAGGAGTGCTTCGGGCCGCTACCGATCCTGAAGGCCCCGCTCTACGACCGCGAGGTCCTCGGGGTGGCGATGCTTGAGAAGCTGGGCCACGACCTCTTCGGTGACCGTGACCCCACGGAGGTCTTCTTCGACCGCTGGCCGCAGACGGTGACCAGGGAGGACGGGCTTGCCACCCTGACGGTACTCCTCCCGTTCGTCGGCAAGGGTGACATCCACGTGACACGGGTCGGCTCCGAGCTCGTCGTCCACGTCGGCGACCGGCGGAGGAACATCCTCCTCCCGCGCAGCCTGGCCGGGCGGGAGGTCGTGCGGGCCCGTTTCGAGGGCGACCTCCTGAAGATAAGCTTCGCCGAGCCCCCCGCGACCGGCGCGGGGGGTGACGGCAGCCGTGGTAAGGGATAGCCGCTCGAGAGGGGGGAGAAAGGTATGGCTGAGGACAAGGACAGGGGAAGTTTCCATGAGGGGGAGCACGGCAGCCGGGAGTCCGCTCGGAGCGGCGAGAGCCGGGAGCGCTGCTACTGCTGCCCGGCGCTCGCCTTCCTCGGCGTCGGCGTGGGGCTCCGCGAGCGACTCCTCGACCGCCTGCCGGCGGACTTCGTCGAGCACGCCGCAGGGGCCAGGCGCGAGATGCTCCTGGCAATCCGGAGCCTGGTGGACGAGGCCCTCAAGGCCCAGGAGGCCTACCTCGAGACTTATCGCGAGCGGAAACACACTTCCCGGCAAGGTCCCGAGCGCGTGGTCGTCGAGTGAGCCGGAGAGGCGCTGCCCTCCGGCCTGGTCAGGCGGGAGCCCCGCCGTCCGAAGGATGGCTCGGGGGCCCGCCGCGCCGGAGGATGCCGGCCAGGGTGGTCGTGACGGCGGCGTCCAGGCCGGTGGCCTGCAGGGCCCTCACGGTGCGGTCGACGTCGTAGGGGACGCGCCGTAGCTCGAGCCGCCCGTCCTCCCATACGGCGTAGGCCGCCCGGGGGTCACCGTCGCGAGGCTGCCCGACGCTCCCGGGGTTGGCCACGATGACGCGTCCGACTTGACGCACGTAGGAGCGGTGGGTGTGTCCGAGGAGGACCACGTCCGGGACCGGAGACCTGCCTAGGACCGTCTGGACCGCGGCTTCCCACGCGTCCGGGTTGACGAGGGGGTCGGCGTACTCGTAGAGCGGGTCCAGCGGCGAGGCGTGGACGAGCAGGAACGACTGGCCGCCGACGGTCAGGGTGCACTCGAGCGGAGGCCGGCCCAGCCAGGCCCGGGCCTCGGGGCTGAGGGCCGCGATGCTGAGGTCACGGGTGGCCCGAGAGAGCGGCTGGAACGATTCCGAGCAAGCACAGTCGACGCCGAAGGCGACGGCGTGGTCGTGGTTCCCCCGCACGCGCACGGGGTCGAGCCCGGCGAGGAGCTCCACGCACCGGCGGGGCTCGGGGCCGTAGTCGACCGCGTCGCCCAGGAAGAGGACGCGTTCCGTCCTCGGCTCCGCGGCGAGCACGGCTTCCAAAGCAGTCGCGTTGGCGTGGACGTCGGACAGGATGAGGACCCTCACAACGATAGGTTTTGCCTCGATGGACAGGGCTCCTGCCTGTGGAGGGGAGCAATCCGCGGAGGCGGGCCGGCAAGCCACGACCTCCGACGCCGTCCGGAGCCGAGGGGACTACCGGGAGCCGGGGGCCGGGCAAGGTGCCGTGAGGAAGGAGGATGAAGCCGGGTTGACGCAGGGGATCGATCTGGAGGAGACGACCGGACTCCCGCTCCGCTTCGACCCCCACTCCTTCACCCTGGACTTCGGGCCCGAGCTCGAGCCGGTCAGACCGCAAGCCCGGACACTCCCGGAGATGCGCCCCGTCCTCTACAACCAGACCGCGACGGCCCCGGTCGAGCTCTACTGGATGTACCGGGCGGTGGGCCGTCCTCGGGACAGGGACCGTCTGGCCGGGCAGTCCCTGCGCTTCGACGTGACCGTGCTGGCCCCTGGCCTCGTGGGCGGGGAGTACGTGAAGACGGCCGGGCACTATCACGCCCCCTTGGAACCGGGGACGACCGCGGGGAAGGGCGTGCCCGCTGCGTCCCTCGAGCCGCGGGGCCGGACCTACCCGGAGCTCTACCAGGTGCTCCACGGGCTGGCCCACTACCTCCTCCAGCGGCCGGCTGCGTCCGGCCCCCCGGGGACCCTGGACGACGTGGTGGTGGTCGAGGCCGGCCCGGGCGACTGCCTCTACGTCCCGCCCGGATACGGTCACGTCACCATCAACCGCGGCCCGGGGCCGCTGGTCATGGCCAACGTGGTCGAGGCCACCTTCGTCTCCGTCTACGAGCCCTACCGCCGCCGACGGGGGGCCGCCTACTACGAGGTCGAGGAGGACGGCCGCGGCTTCTTCGTGCCCAACGGCCACTACCCTAGCCCGCCGGAGCCGCGCCTGGGCCGGACCACGCGCCTCGAGGACCTCGGCCTCGAGGAGGGTGTGCCCCTCTACGCCCAGCTCACCCGGGACCCGTCGGCCTTTGGGTTCCTGGTGCGGCCCGAGACCGATGGCCCCTTGCCCTGACGACGCGACTCCGGGTGGTGCCCGGGCTGCCGGCCGAGGGTCCCCGACCCCGGGTGGGCCTACCCCACGCGCCCCGGGCCTCCGGCTCCGGCCCAAAGTGGTCGTGCTCGGGGACCTTATGCTCGATGTCCTTCTCGCCCGGCCCGGAGGCCTCTACGTCCGCGCCGGCGGAGGGGCGGGCCTGGTCGCTCTGCGCCTGGCCGCCTCCGGTCAGGAGACTCTCCTCCTGGGGCTCACCGGCCCGGACCCGAACGGTCTCTGGCTCGGACGGGCGCTCGCCGAGGCCGGGGTGGACCTCCCCTTGCCCGCCGCGACGTCCAGCCCCACCGGGTACGTCGTCCTGCACCGGGCGGCCGCCTCCGAGGACGGGAGGGGCGCCGCAGACCGCGTGGCCTACGTGGAGCGGGGAGCGAACCGGCTGCTCGGACCGGCCTTGAGGTCGGTCCGGGAGGACCGGCTCTTCGCGGGGGCCGGCTGGCTGCATGTGTCGGGCTACGCCCTGGTCGAGCCCGAGGGCGTGGAAGACGTCTTCCGGGTGGCCCGGGCCGCCCGGGCCCGGGGCGTGCCCGTGTCGCTGGACCCCGGTGTGCCTAGGGCCCTTGCCTGGGCCGGTCCGGACCGGCTCTGGGAGCTCCTCACCCTGGGTCTCGAGGGTGGCCCCGACGTCTTTCTGCCCTCGGCCGCGACGGCGGCGCACCTCACCGGGGGAGCGGAAGCCCGGCAGGCTTCGGTGGAACTGGCGGCCCGGTTCAAGTGGGCCGTGGTCAAGGACGGCCGGCTTGGGGCGTGGCTTGCCGGTGAGCAGGTGCGGGCCGGTCCGGAGACCGGCGCCGCCGGCGGCCCCGCCACGGGCAGCTCGCGGACCCGCACCGCTCCTCCCGAGTCAGACCCCTCCGGCGCCGGGGACGTCTTCGACGCGGCCCTCATCGCCCGTATCCTGAGCGGGGCCGGTCTCACGGAGGCGGCGGTCGGGGCTGACGCCGTCGCCCGGGAGTACGTCGCCGCGTGCGCAGCGGGAGGTGCGCCCGGGCCCGGATGGTGCCGGGTGGCCTGCCAACAGCCTCCTCTCCTCGTCAGCGCGTGCCTGGTCGGCGTGGCCTCGGCCTACGACGGGAGGACGCGCGGGGGCGGCGATGCCTTTGGGCCGGCACCGGACGAGAGACTGTGGCTGCCCGTGTGCCCCGAGCAGGCCGGGGGTCTTCACACACCCCGCCGGCCGGCGGAGATCCGCGGACCCGGGGGCGGGGAAGGCGTCCTCGACGGTCGGGCCGGGGTGTTCGACGACTGCGGCCGGGACGTCACCGACGCCTTCCTCAAGGGCGCCCGGTTGGCGGTGGAGCTGGCCCGGGCCACCGGGTGCCTGGAGGGCGTCCTCAAGGACGGAAGTCCCTCTTGCGGAGTCACCTGCATCTACAACGGTACTTTCGGCGGGAGGCAGGTCCAGGGGCTGGGTGTGACGGCCGCGGCCCTGGCCAGGTTGGGAGTCCGTCTCCGGCGAGACCGGGAGCAGGCCTAGGCCCCTGGTGAGGCCTCGCGCACGACCAGCCCCTCGGTGTCTATCTCGAAATCGAGCGGCTGGGCACCGGCCTGCCTCAAGGCCTGCGTCACGGCCTCCCGGCGTCCCTCGCGGACGAAGGTGACCAGGCACCCGCCCCCTCCGGCGCCGCAGACCTTCGAGGCCACCGCGCCGGCCCGCGTGGCCGCCGCCATCGCCCGCTGCAGCCGCGGGGTCACCAGCCCGCGCGCGAGCCGTACACGGCTCCGCCACTCCTCGCCTACCAAGTGCACCAGGAGCTCCAGGTCCTCGGCCAGCCAGGCTTCGCGTACGCGCTCGGCGATGTCGCGGATGCGGTCCAAGGCGCTCACCACCTCCGGCCGGCCTTCGACGTACCCCTTGAAGGCCCGCCAGTTGGTCGGCGCGGAGTCGTGCGGCTCGCCGGCGTAGGCGAGAATCATCGAGGTCCTGAGCTGCCGGGCGAAGCTCTCGGTGAGAGGCAGGTTCTCGATGCGGTTCCGGCCGGCCTCGAACCAGATGGCGTTAGCCCCGCCGTAGACCGCTGCGTAGTAGTCCTGTTTGCCCGTCGGGATGCGGACCACCTGGGCCTCGAGGTCCGCGGCCAGATTGATGAGCTCGTTCGTCGCGGGTGGCCGGTCGGCGAGTCTCTGGAGGGCCGCCAGGAGCGCCGCGAGGAGGCTCGAGGAGGCGCCCAGCCCCGAGCCCCGCGGGGCGTCGTTCCGGGTGACCACGGTGAGGCCGGGGGCCGGGGCGAAGTGCCGGACGGCCCGCGCGACCAGGGCCAGCGGGCCCGAGCGGTCCAGGTCCGCCAAAGAGTCGGCCCTAACCTCTAGGCCGGTGTCCTCCGAGACGAGGCGGTATCCGGGGTTCTCCCCGGTGCGTAGCCAGACCTGGCTATGGAGGGTGACCGCGATGTTGACGGTGAGACCATGCTCCATCAGGAGATAAAGGGGCCAGATATCAAGGGTGCCGCCGGCCAGGTCGATGCGGCTCGGCGCGCGGGACCAGACGGGCATGCCTTCCCCTCCCGGACAGGAACCGGCCTTCCAAGGCAGAGACCGGAGGAATTGGGCCGGGTCAGAGCGCCCGAATCTTCGGTGTCCCGCATACCTTTCCCCCTGGCGACGCACGCCGTGGCGCAAAGTCGCAAAAGTGAGACATCGGGCGGGACGGGGGGAGAAGGGACGGCCGGTCGGCTGGCGCCTCATCCGGGCGACGGGCCCGGCAAGGACACCCTGCGGGTGGCGATCGTCGGCTGCCCTAACGTAGGCAAGAGCGTCCTCTTCGGCCGCCTGACCGGGAGGTACGTGTCGGTCTCCAACTACCCGGGAACGACGGTGGAGGTGGCGCGCGGTCTGGGGCGGTGGGGTGGGCGCACCTTCCGCGTGGCCGACACGCCCGGTCTGTATTCCCTTGTCTGCGTCACCGAGGAGGAGAGGGTCGCCCGTCGCCTCCTCGTCCGCGACCGCCCGGACTGGCTCCTCCACGTGGTCGACGCGAAGAACCTGGACCGCATGCTCCCACTGACGTTCCAGCTCCGCGAGGCCGGGTTCAGGGTGGCGCTGGTCGTCAACATGCTCGATGAGGCGACCGCGGCCGGGCTGACGGTGGACGTGGCCGGTCTGGGTCGGGCGCTCGGCCTGCCCGCCTTCGGGACCGTCCTGACCCGCGGACGCGGCCTCCGGGAGATCCGGGAGTTCCTCGCGGCCGCTCCCCCCATCGCCGAGGCCCCCGGTTCCCCGGGGGGGCCGGTCGAGCCGGTCTACGACCCGGAGACGGAGGCTGCCGTCGGGGCCCTGGCCGGCCTTCTGCGCACGGACTGGGGACTACCCGTCCGTGCGGTCGCCCTCCTTCTGCTCCAGGGCGACCCTGAGGTGGTCGAGGAGGCCGAACGGAGGGAGGGCCCGCGCTGGCCGGCGATAGCCGCGGTCCTGGCCCGGGCCGAGGCGGCGCGGCCTCCCGTGCGGCACCGCGTGCCCCTTGCCCTCCACCGGACGGCGCGGGAGGTGGGCACGGCTTCGGTCCGGCAGGTGGCGCCGCCCCGGGTCACCGCCGGCAAGGTCCTGGGCGACCTGCTCCTGGAGCCGGCCCTGGGCCTGCCGGTCTTGGCGCTGGTCCTCTACTTCGGCCTCTACCGCTTCGTCGGCGGTTTCGGCGCCGGCACGTTGGTGGAGGTCCTGGACCGCGTCCTCTTTCTGAGCCGGGTGAACCCCTGGCTCGACCGGGTGGTGGACGGCCTCTTCACGTCCCCGGTCTGGCGGGAACTCCTCGCCCACGAGTACGGGCTCGTCACCCTGGGTCTCCGCTACGCGGTGGCGGTGGTCCTGCCCATCGTCGGGACCTTCTTCGTCGCCTTCGCCGTGCTCGAGGACTCCGGCTACCTTCCGCGCCTCGCCCTCCTGGCGGACAGGCTCTTACGCCCGCTGGGGCTGAGCGGCCGAGCGCTCATCCCGCTCGCCCTGGGCCTAGGGTGCGGGACCATGGCGACGCTGGTCACGCGGACGTTGGAGACACGCCGCGAGCGCATCCTCGCCACCTTCGTGCTCGCCCTGGGCGTGCCCTGCTCGGCCCAGCTCGGGGTGGTCATGGGTGTCCTCGCCAGCCGGTCGGCCGCCCTGGCGGTGTGGGCGGTCACGGTCACGGCGGCCCTGGTGGTCGGCGGCACCCTGGCGGCGCGGCTCCTCCCCGGGCGACCGGCGCCCTTCTTCCTCGAAGTCCCGCCCCTGCGCTGGCCCAGCCTGGGCAACATCTGGCACAAGACGGCGGCGAGGATGGCCTGGTACTTCCGGGAGGTCCTGCCCGTCTTCCTGGCGGCCAGCGTCGCCATCTGGCTCGGCCGCCTGACGGGGGCGTTCCCGCTGGTCCTCGGGCTGCTCGGTGCGGCGGCGCGGTGGCTGGGCCTACCCCGGGAGGCGGGTAGGGTCTTCCTCTACGGTTTCCTCCGGAGGGACTACGGGGCGGCCGGCCTGTACGACCTTGCCCCCGGCCTGGAGGCGCCGGCCTTGGTGGTCGCCGCGGTCACCCTCACGCTCTTCGTGCCGTGCCTGGCGCAGACCGTCCTCATGTTCCGGGAGCGCGGGCCGGTGGTGGGGCTCGCGGTACTGGGGACGGTCTTCCCCGTGGCCATCGCCGCGGGCTTCCTCCTCAGCCGGGCGCTGGCCTTGGTGGGGGCGTGGTCCTGGTGAGGCCTGGGTCCCACCTTACTCTCGCCGACCTGGCCCGCGGGCAAGAGGCCGAAATCCTCGCCGTCGAGGCCGCCGACCCGGCCTACGCCAGGAAGCTCCTGGTCCTCGGCCTGGTCCCCGGCGTCACCGTCCGGGTCCTTCACCGCTGGCCGGTCCACGTCGTTCAGGCCGGGCGGACCACCCTCGCGCTGGACGGGCAGCTCGCCAGGCGGGTGTCCGTGCGGCTCTTGATGCGTTAGGAGGCGGGGCGCCGGGGCCCACCGCGGGCATGTGTGACTGCGGGCGATGGCTTTGGATAGCGCCGGTGACCGACCAGTAGGAGACTGCCGAAGTCCGGCTGGCGCCAGCCCCAGAATCCGTCTGGAGGACCGCCTCAGACCCCGACGAAGTAGCCACCCGGTGACCTCGGGTGGGACAGTGGCGGCAGGATGACAGGGTCGGACGCGGGACCCCGGGGACGGGGCCCGGGCCCGGGCCGGGCACCGCCGCAACCGGCGGGCCGGCTTCGGGGGACTCGGTCTACAGAGGGCGTTTCGTCATCATCACCGGGCTCTCCGGGGCGGGCAAGACCGTGGCCAAGCGGGCCTTGGAGGACCTCGGCTACTTCTGCGTCGACAACCTCCCGCCTGCGCTCATCCCGCCGTTCGCCCATCTCTGCGCGCAGTCCGGCGGACGGGTCAGTCGGGTCGCCCTCGTCGTCGACGCCCGCGGCGGAGAGTTCTTCCGGGACCTCGCCGCCGCCCTCCGGAGCCTCGACGGGATGGGTGTCGCCCACCAGGTGCTCTTCCTCGAGGCCGACGACGACACGCTCCTCCGGCGCTTCAAGGAGAGCCGCCACCGACACCCGCTCGCCGACCGCGTCGGGGTGGAGGAAGCTATCCGGACGGAGAGGCGTCGCCTGGAGGACATCCGCGGGCTGGCCGACTTCATCATCGACACCTCACGCCTCAGCCCAGCCCAGTGCCGCCAGAAGGTCCTCGGTCTTTTCGGCGCGGAGAGCGAGACCGGACGCTTCACCATCTCGGTCGTCTCCTTCGGCTACAAGCACGGCCTGCCGACTGACGCCGACCTCGTCTTCGACGTCCGTTTCCTGCCCAACCCCCAGTACATCGAGGCCCTGCGCCCCCACGACGGCCTCCGCGACGAGGTGGCGGCCTACGTCCTGGCGGCACCTCTGACGAGGGCCTTCCTGCGGAGGCTGGTCGGCTTCCTCGAGTTCCTGGTGCCGCATTTCGCCGCCGAGGGTAAGACCCAGCTAGTCGTGGCCGTCGGCTGCACCGGAGGCCGGCACCGCTCCGTGGCCGTCGCGGAGAGGCTGGCGGCCATCCTCAGGTCGCGGAGGCATAAGGTTCTCGTGGAGCACCGGGACATCGACAAGCCCGCCGCGGGCGGAACGGGCCGCTACGGCAGTTAGGGTGGGTCGGAGAGTGGGTCTCGGCTTACGGTTCAGCGCCTGGTACCGCCGCCGCCAGCTCGAGCGCGGTCCGCGCGTCGTGGCCGTGGGCGGCGGGACCGGTCTCCCGGTGGTCCTGCGCGGCCTGAAGAACCACACGGCCAACCTCACCGCCGTCGTCACGGTCGCCGACGACGGCGGCTCCTCGGGTCGGCTCCGCGGCGAGCTGGGCATCCTTCCCCCGGGCGACATCCGCAACTGCCTGGTCGCCCTGGCCGACACCGAGCCCCTCATGGAGAGCTTGTTCCAGCACAGGTTCCGGCGCGGCGAGGGTATCGCCGGGCACACCTTCGGGAACCTGTTCATCGCCGCGATGACCGAGGTGACCGGTGACTTCGAAGAGGCGGTGATGCAGTCGAGCCGGGTCCTGAAGGTCCGCGGCACCGTGTTGCCGTCAACCCTGGATAACGTGGTCCTCGAAGCGGAACTCTCCGACGGGCGGGTCGTCGCGGGAGAGACGGCCATCGCCGGCGAGGGCCGGACCGCGACCATCGTCCGCGTCCGTCTGAGCCCGCCCGCCCCCAAGGCGCTGCCGGCCGCCGTCCGGGCCATCGAAGAGGCCGACATGGTCGTCCTCGGTCCCGGTAGCCTTTTCACGAGTATCATGCCCAATCTGCTCGTCCCGGGCATCCGACGGGCAATCGTCCGGGCGGCCATGCGCCGGGGGGTACCGGTAGTCCTGGTGCTCAACGTCATGACCCAACCGGGCGAGACTACGGGCTTCGATGGCGCGCGCCACCTCCGGGTGGTCCAGGACGCGTTGGACGGGTGCATCGGCTGGGTCATCGTGAACACGGCGCGCGTCCCGGCCGAGACTCAGCGTCGGTACCGGGAGCAGGGGGCCGAGGTGGTGTCGGCCCCGCCGGGCCGGCTCGAGCGGCTCGGCGTCCGGGTCGTCCGCGGCCACCTCCTGGACACGGCGGGCCTCCGCGAGGGCCTCGTGCGGCACGACCCGGAGCGGCTGGCCGAAGCCGTCCTGAGTGTCGCCGGTCGGGCCGTCCGGCTGCGCCCCCCCGCGGCAACCGGACCGGCGGGAAGGGGAGTCACCCGGTCGTGAGCCTGCTCGAGGACGTCCGGACCGAGCTTGCCTCGACACAGCCGGACTGCCCCGAATGTCCGCGCTGGGAGGCCCGCGGGGTCCTCGAGGTGTGGGGCCAGACAGGCTCGCTCCGGGCCCGCCTCCACACGGACTCCGGGGTCGTCGCGAGACGGTTCTACAGGCTGTTCAAGGGCCTCGGGGCCCGGCGGGTCCTGGTGGCGCGGAGGCCGAAGGGTGGCTTCGTCGTGGCGGTCTACGCCGTGGCCGGTGCCACCGACGGCACCCCACCCTTGCCCCGCCGGCAGTGCTGCCGCAAGAGCTACGTCCGGGGCTGCTTCCTGGCGCGCGGTTTTTTGAACTCGACCAGTCACGGATATCACTGGGAGATCAAGACGCCCGGCCGGGCCCAGGCCGGCCGCCTGGGCCGCGCGCTACGGGCGCTCGGGCTGCCCAACCCCCGGGTAGGTCGCTGGCAGAAAGGCTGGGTGACCTATCTCAAAGACGTCGAGCAGATCTCCCAGTGGCTCGGTCTGGTGGGGGCGCACGAGTCCCTCCTCGAGCTTGAGAGCGCCCGCGTTGAACGCGACATGCGGGCCAGGGTCAACCGGCAGGTGAACTATGAGACGGCCAACCTCACCCGCACCGTGGAGGCAGCCTTGCGCCAGAAGGAAGATATCCGTCTCATCGAGCGCACCGTCGGCCTCGCTAACCTCCCGCCCGGGCTCCGGGCCCTTGCCGAGGCGCGCCTCGCCCAGCCGCTCGCCAGCCTGGCCGAGCTAGGCCAGTCCTTGGAGCCCCCGCTCAGCAAGTCCGGGGCGAGCCACCGCATGCGCGTTCTCCACGCCTGGGCCGAGCGCATCCGCCGGGAGCAGGAGCGCCGGGGCACCCGTTCACCTAATACCGAACACGGCCATTGAGTAGCCCACGCTACAGACCCTGCCGGCGACAAGGCCGATGCTAGCTTGGGCGGTCCCTGACCTTTCATCCACGTGGATTCACGTGCGTGAGCGCTCCTCTCTTGTCTCATCCGGCTCCGCGGACGACGGGCGCCACAACGGCCACCGCTTTGGCGGAACTTTCGCGCGGAAGGAAGATTCAAGCAGGCCAAGGAATACACGTCGAATGGACGGACATGGTTGGCTGCCACCGGTTCTAACATATCTTTTCAAGTTTCCAACTTGTCCGTTATCTCAGTGGGTCAGGGAGGTAGAGCAAAGAGAGATGCCCAGCCAGAAGTCGCCGCTCAGGGTAGTGGGTGAGCAGGGGAGGGGGAACCTGCTCCGCGAGGTCGCGGCCTTGGCCTCGCTGCAGGTTGGGGCCTGCTACCAGTGCGGCAAGTGCTCGGGTGGGTGCCCCCTCGCCTACGCGATGGACTACCAGCCACGTCAGGTCATGCGCCTTCTGCAGTGCGGGCTGGTCGAGGAGGCCCTGAGGTCCAGGACCATCTGGGTCTGCGCGACCTGCTTCACCTGCACCGCGAGGTGCCCCCGGGACATCGACATCGCCGGGGTCATGGACGCCCTCCGGGTCATCGCCCTGCGCCGGGGGGTCCGTCCGGCCGACAAGAACATCGATGTCTTCCACCGCTCCTTCCTCGGCTCGGTGCGGTGTCTGGGCCGCTCGTACGAGCTCGGCCTGCTCGCGGCCTACAAGCTCGGCACGCTGCGCCTGACGGAAGACGTGCCCTTGGGCCTCAAGATGTTGGCCAAGGGTAAGCTCGCGCTCCTGCCGGGGCCCGCGCGCGGCCGCGGCGAGGTGCAGGCCATCTTCAGGGAGGCCGACCTGGGTGCCGGCGCGACGACGACCCACGCCGACGGCGACACCGGCCGGGGAGGTGGGCAGCCGTGACGGCCCCGCTCCGCTACGCTTATTATCCCGGCTGCAGCCTGCACTCGACGGCCCGCGAGTACGACACCTCGACGCGGGCGGTGGCGAGAGCGCTCGGTCTGAGTCTCGAGGAGGTCCCCGACTGGACCTGCTGCGGGGCCTCGTCGGCTCACGTGACCGACCCGTTCCTCGGCTTCGCCCTGCCGGCACGGACCCTGGCCCAGGCCTCCGACATGGGTCTGGACCTGGTCGCGCCCTGCGCGGCCTGCTACGGGCGCCTGGTGGCCGCCCGGGCCGAGGCCGGTCGTCATCCGGACTTCGTGAAGCGCTTCGAGAGGGCCACCGGCCGCCGCCCGGCCTTCTCCGGCCGCATCCTGAACGTGATCGAGCTCTTCGCCGAGCCCGCAGTAGCCGCCACCCTCAAGGAGCGGGTCAAGCGGCCTCTCGAGGGTCTCAAGGTGGCTCCTTACTACGGTTGTCTCTTGGTCAGACCGCCCAAGGTGACGGGGTTCGACGACCCGGAACGGCCCGTGGCCATGGACCGGCTGCTCGAGAGCCTCGGCGCGACGCCGGTAGACTTCGCCTTCAAGACGGAGTGCTGCGGAGCAAGCCTTGGCATCAGCCGGAAAGAACTCGTCGTCGAGCTCGCCGGGCGCATCCTCAGGGCCGCCAAGCGGGCCGGGGCCGAGGCCGTCGCCGTGGTCTGCCCGCTGTGTCACACCAACCTGGACGGCCGCCAGGAAGCCGCCGCGGCGAGCCACGGCGAGCCCCTGGGCCTGCCGGTCTACTACGTCACCGAGCTCGTCGGCCTGGCCCTGGGCCTCGAGCCGGCAGCCCTGGGCCTCGGCAAGCACCTCACCGACGCGCTGGGGCTCCTGCGCCAGAAGAAGTTGGCCTGAGCCCGGGACCTTGGAACGGTAAGGAGAGATCGCCCAGATGAAGAGAGTAGGCGTCTTCCTCTGCTGGTGCGGCTCCAACATCGCCGGCACGGTGGACGTGGGCAAGGTGGCCGCCGAGGTCCGGAAGCTCCCCGGCGTCGTCCACGTGGAGGAGAACAAGTACACCTGCTCCGAGCCCGGCCAGGCCTCCATCATCAAGGCCATCAAGGAGCACCGGCTCGAGCGGGTCGTCGTGGCCTCCTGCTCGCCCAGGCTGCACGAGCCGACTTTCCGCCGGGCGGTGGAGAGCGCCGGCCTGAACCCTTATTACTTCGAGATGGCCAATATCCGCGAGCAGTGCTCGTGGATACACCCTGACAAGGAGACCGCCACCGCCAAGGCCTTCGACCTGGTCCGGATGGCCGTCGCCAAGGCTCTGCGTAACGAGGCCTTGAGCCGCGGGACCATCACCATCGAGAAGAAGGCCCTGGTCATCGGCGGCGGCATCGCCGGCATCCAGGCCGCCTTGGACATCGCCGACGCGGGTCAGAAGGTCGTCCTCGTCGAGCGGGAGCCGAGCATCGGCGGCCGCATGTCGCAGTTGGACAAGACCTTCCCGACCCTCGACTGCTCGCAGTGCATCCTGACGCCGAAGATGGTCGAGGCGGCCAAGCACCCGAACATCACCCTCTACACCTGGTCCGAGGTGGAGAAGGTCGAGGGCTACATCGGCAACTTCACGGTGACCATCCGCAAGAAGGCCCGGGGCGTCGACGAGACGCTCTGCACCGGGTGCGGCGTCTGCCAGACGAAGTGCCCCACCAAGGTGCCCAGCGAGTTCGAGGCCGGGATGGGGACGCGCAAGGCCATCTACACCCCGTTCCCGCAGGCCGTCCCGAACAAACCGGTCATCGACCGGGCCAACTGCACTTACTACAAGACGGGCAAGTGCCGGGTCTGCGAGAGGTTCTGCGAGGCCAAGGCCATCCGCCTCGACCAGGAGGACACCCTCGTCACGGAGCGGGTCGGGGCCATCGTGATGGCGACCGGCTTCGACCTCTTCGACGTCTCGCGGTACGGCGAGTACGGCTACGGGGTCTACCCCGACGTCATCACCTCACTCCAGTACGAGCGCCTCGTCAACGCCTCCGGCCCGACCGAGGGCAAGGTGAAGCGGCCCTCCGACCACGAGATACCCAAGTCCGTGGCTTTCATCCTCTGCGTGGGTTCGCGGGACGAGCAGAAGGGCACGACCTACTGCTCGCGGGCGTGCTGCATGTACTCCATCAAGCACGCCATGCAGTACCGCGACAAGGTGAAGGACGGGCGCGCCTTCGTCTTCTACATGGACATCCGCACGCCCGGCAAGGCCTACGAGGAGTTCTACAAGCGCGCCGCCGTGGACTACGGGGTGGAGTTCATCCGCGGGCGTCCGGCGAAGGTCTACCAGGTCGGCGACAAGCTGGTGGTCAAGGCCGAGGACACGCTCCTCGGGCGGCAGGTCGAGGTCGAGGTGGACATGGTCGTCCTGGCCCCGGCCATGACCCCCAGGCGCGACGCCGCCAAGGTCGCCCAAGTCCTCAGTGTGTCCTACGACGGCTACGGGTTCCTCAACGAGGCTCACCCGAAGCTCAGGCCGGTGGAGACCAACACCGCCGGCATCTTCCTCGCCGGGGCCTGCCAGGGGCCCAAGGACATCCCCGACACGGTCGCCCAGGCCAGCGCGGCGGCTGCCAAGGTCGTGGCCTTGCTCGCCAAGGACCAGATGGAGACCGAGCCCATGGTCGCGAGGGTCAACGAGGCCCTCTGCTCCGGGTGCCTCTGGTGTAAGCCCGTCTGTCCCTACAAGGCCATCGACGCCAAGACGGTCACCGAGAAGGTCCACGGCAAGGTCGTCAGCCGGCAGGTGGCCACGGTCAACGCGGGTCTCTGCCACGGCTGCGGCGCCTGCACGGTGGCCTGTCGCGACGGCGCCATGAATCTCTCCGGCTTCACCAACGAGCAGCTCCTCGCTTCGGTGGACGAGCTCCTCGGCTGGGTGAGGCCGGCCTGCTCGGCCGACTAGCGGACTTGGAGAGAGTGGAGGTCTAGAGCGAAATGGCCCAGACTCAGGCGTCCAAGCTTCCGGTCGCGGCCGGAGAGCCGGCCGCCCCGCAGGGCTGGGAGCCTCTCATCGTGGGCTTCCTGTGCAACTGGTGCTCCTACGCCGGGGCCGACTCGGCGGGCACCGGGCGCATGGTCCAGCCCACCAACGTGCGCATCGTCCGGGTCCCGTGCTCCGGCCGGGTGAACCCCCGCTTCATCCTGCGGGCCTTCGCCCGCGGGGCGGACGGGGTCCTCGTCTCCGGGTGCCATCCCGGCGACTGCCACTACGCGACGGGCAACTTCTACGCCCGCCGTCGCCTCATGCTGCTCAAGCGTTACCTCGAGTACCTCGGCCTCGACCCGCGCCGCCTGGAGACCCACTGGGTCTCGGCCTCGGAGGGGCAGAAGTGGGCCGAGGTCGTCCGTTCGATGAGTGAGACCTTGAAGGCCCTCGGCCCGGCCCCGCGTCTCGGCGAGTGGTTCGGGGCAGACCTCGGCCTTGCGACCGAGACGGGCCCCGGCGAGCCTCCCGAGACGGGCTCGAACGAGCGGCCCGAGACGGGAGGTCAGCGCGATGCCTAGGACCCCGGTGCTCGACATCCCGCGGCTGAAGACCGCCGAGGCCCGCCTCAGGGCCGAGGCCAAGCGACTGCTCGGTGAGGGCGCCGTGAGCGTGTTCATCGGGCACGCGGAAGGCTGGGACGGCCTGCCGGCCCCCTTCTTCGCGACCGAGCCCGAAGAGGCCGACCGGCTCGTCTGGAACCCTCTCGTCGCCTTCAACCTCGCCAAGTACCTCCTCGAACGCCTCGAGGGGGAGGGCAAGGTGGGCCTGGTCGTCAATGGTTGCGGCTCCCTGGCCCTGGACCGCATCCTCAAGGACCACCGCTTCCCGCGGGAGCGTCTGGTCGTGGTCGGCATCCCGTGCTCGGGCCTCCTGGACCCGGATAAGGTGCTGGCTCTGGACGACGACCTCCGCCGGGCCGTCCTGGAGGAGGGCCGTGCCGACGCCGCCCTCTTCCTCAAGCGCTGCACCTGGTGCGACACGCCCAACCCGGTGGTGGCCGACATCCTCCTCGGCGAGCCCTTACCGGAGGAGCCCGTACCGGCCGAGTACCTGCGCGTGGCGGAGCTGGAGGCCCTCACGCCGGAGGAGCGGCGTGAGCACTTCCGGGCACTCTACGAGCGGTGCCTGCGCTGCTTCGCGTGCCGCAACGTCTGCCCGGCCTGCAACTGCCGTGAGTGTGCCCTGGACCAGTGGGACCCGCTCTGGCTCGGCCGGGCCACCGTGCCGGCGGAGCAACTGACGTACCACTTCATCCGGGCCTTCGACGTCGCCGGCCGCTGCATCCGCTGTGGCGAGTGCGAGCGGGTCTGCCCGGTCGGGCTGCCGCTCATGGAGTTCAACGACAAGCTGATGAAGGACATCACCGAGCTCTTCGGCGTCGAGCGCCCGCACGTCCCGGCGGAGGCAGAGCCGCTCGGGAAGTTCGCCGACGACGACCCGGACCTCGAGGCATCCCATTGACCGGTGAAGGAGGCCCCAAGAGCGATGGCGACTAGCCCGGTACCCAACAGCACGCGGCTGGTCTCAAGGAGCGACCTCGGGGCGTGGCTACGCGCTCTCGCCGGAGAGCGCGCCGTGCTCGCTCCGGTGGCCGTGGGCGGCAAGACCATGTTCCGGGAGCTGGAGGCCGGTCAGGAGGACGTGGTGGACCTCGAGACGGTCCGGACGGTGGACTCCCCGAAGGGCGCTCTCCTGCCCCAGACCGAGCCTCTTCTGACCTACGCCGCCGGGAAGGGTGAGGACGGCGCCGCGACCCTGAAGGTGGCGCCTGCGCCCTCCTCGCGTCCGGCGGTCCTCTTCGGGGTGAGGCCCTGCGATGCCGCGGCGCTCGAGCTCCTGGACAAGGTGTTCCTCACGGGGGACTTCGTCGACGAGCAGTACAGGGCCAGGCGCGAGGCGACTACCGTCGTCGCCGTGGCCTGCCCGGCCCCGGCGCGGACGTGCTTCTGCACGTCCTTCGGCCTGAGCCCCGGCTCCGAGCGCGGCGCCGACATCGTCCTCTACGGGCGCAGCGGCCCCGAGCGGAAGTCCGAGCCCGAAGCTTACTACGCGGTTGCCTACACGGAGCGCGGAGAGGCCCTGCTCGCGGGTTCTCCGGCGTCGGCCGTGACCGAGGTCCCGGCGGGGGAAGATGGCCGGCTGGAGGAGACCATCCTGGCCTTCCGGTCCCTTTCTACCCCGCTCGGGGAACGGCTCGGCCGGGTGGACGTGGCCCCGAGGCTCGACGGCCTCTTCGAGCATCCCGTCTGGGAGAAGCTCGCCGCCCCGTGTCTAGGCTGCGGGACGTGCACCTTCGTCTGCCCGACCTGCTACTGCTTCGGCGTGGCCGATTGCGGGGCCGGCGGTAAGGGTGTGCGTTTCCGCTACTGGGATTCGTGCAAGTTCCCGCAGTTCTTGCTCATGGCCGCCGGTCACAACCCGCGGCCGGCCAAGAGGGCGAGGACCCGGCAGCGGTTCATGCACAAGCTGAACTACTACCACCACCGGTACGGCGAGTACCTCTGCGTAGGCTGCGGGCGGTGCGTGGACGCTTGCCCCGTCGGCCTCCACCTGCCGCTGGTGGTCGGGGAGGTCAGGGGGCTGTGACGATGGTAGAGCCTGAGCGCAGGCTTCTCGTGCCCGACGTGGCGACGATAGTGGACATCCGGGACGAGACCGACGCCGGCGACGTCAAGACCTTCCGGGTCGAGCTGGACGACCCGGTCCGCCGGGCGGCCTGGAAGCACCTCCCCGGCCAGTGCGCGATGGTCTCCGTCTTCGGGGTCGGCGAGGCGATGATCTCCATCACGTCGTCCCCCACCCGGGGCTGGCCGCTCGAGCTCAGCGTCAAGCGGGTCGGCCGGGTCACCGGGGCGCTCCACGACGCGCAGGTGGGCGACAAGATAGGGCTCCGCGGCCCCTACGGGAACCACTTCCCGACGGAGGACTGGACAGGCAAGGACCTGGTCTTCATCGCCGGCGGCATCGGCCTTGCGCCCGTTCGCTGCCTCATCGACTACTGCCTGGCCCACCGCGACCGGTTCGGTCACGTGCACATCATCTACGGGGCGCGCTCGCCCGGCGACCTGTGCTTCAAGCCTGACCTGTTCGAGAGGTGGCCCAAGGAGAAGGACACGCGGGTATCGCTCACGGTCGACAAGGGCGACGAGGCCTGGAGGGGCCCCGTCGGCTTCGTACCGGCTTACGTCGAGGAGCTCAAGCCGTCACCGGAGAACGCGGTGACCATAACCTGCGGTCCGCCCATCATGATCAAGTTCGTGCTCCAGGCGCTGGCCAAGCTAGGTTACCGAGACGACCAAATCGTGACGACACTTGAGCTTAAGATGCAATGTGGCGTGGGGAAGTGCGGGCGGTGTAACATAGGTGATAAGTACGTCTGCGTGGACGGGCCCGTCTTCACCCTGAGCCAAATCAAGCAGCTGCCGAACGAGTTCTAGTCCGTGCGGCGACCGGTGGGCCGGTCCTTCGCGTTTGGCAGCGGACGACATGCGGGTGATACTCTCTGCACGCCTTCGGCGCTTACGCGGAGGTCCGGTCGGATTTGGAGGCGGTGGAGAACCAACTCCGTGAGGTTCTCCAGTCCGAGGTCCCGCTGGTGTCCGAGGTCACCCAACACCCGTTGAGGGCCGGCGGGAAGCGACTCCGTCCGGCCCTCGTCCTCTTGGGAGGCCGGTTCCACCGTCCCGAGGAGAGGGAACGCCTCGTCGGGCTGGCGGCCGCGGTCGAGCTCATCCACATGGCCACGCTCGTGCACGATGACGTCGTGGACCAGGCCGCCACCCGGCGAGGTCACGACACGGTCAACGCCCGCTGGGGCGACCGCATGGCCGTCCTCTCCGGCGACTACGTCTTCGGCTGTGCCTTCACCCTGATCGCCAGATGGGGCACCCCGGCCGTCATAGCCAGCCTGTCCCGGTGCGTAACGGAGATGGCCAAGGGCGAGATGGTCCAGTTCGGACGCGTGCGCCGCTTCCGTGAGACGGAGGAGGACTACCTCAACTGGATCACGAGGAAGACGGCCATCTTCATCGCCGAGTCCACTCAGATCGGCGCGATGGCGTGCGGTGCTCCGGACTCGGTCCTCCTGCCGCTCCGGGGGTACGGGCACGCCCTGGGGATGTGCTTCCAGATTGTAGACGATGTCCTCGACATCGTGGGCACGCCGGAGACACTGGGCAAGCCCGCCCTGGGGGACCTGAAGAACGGGGTGACGACCCTGCCCTTCATCCACGCCCTCCGCGAGTCGCAGGAGCGTGACCTGCTGAGGGACCTGCTCTCGGACGGCTACTCCGCTGAGGCGGTGGCCGAGATACGGGACATCCTCCGGCGGGCGGGGTCCATCGAGTACGCCACCGGGCGGGCGGCTGCCTACGCCGCCAGAGCCCAGCGGGAGCTGGAGAAGCTGCCGGACATCCCCGCCCGCCGCGCCCTCTCCGAGCTGGCCGACCACCTCCTGCACCGGGCGTTCTGAGGTGAGTCGCATGACTTCAGCCGCACGTGACCCGGTCCGGGGCCGCCGTCGGTCGGAACGACGCCACCGGGGCGGCTCGGTCGGGTCCTACCTCGTCCTCGTCGCCTTGGCCGTCTTCGTGCTCTACGCCGCCGTCTCCGTTCTCTACCTCGCCTCCTTCCGAGCCGAGAGGGCGGCAGGGACGGTCATCCTGGCCGCCACGGCGAGCCTGCTCGACGACGCTGTGCGCCTCGGCGAGGCCTTCGCCGCCGGGGGTGAAGGCCGGTCCGTCCTGGTCGTCGACGCCGCGGGACAGGTGCGCGAGGTACCCGGTCCTGCGGCACCCGGTCCGTCGGGCTTCCACCCGCCCGACCGGGCCGAGGGGCAGGCGCTCGCCCGCCTCCTCGAGGAGGGGCGAGTGGACTTCGTCCTGGCCGAGGGCGAGGCGCTCGAGGCCCTCCCGGGGTCGGGCTCGGGGGCCGTGGCCCGCTTCACGCACCCGCGCCTCCTGGCGGTGCCGTTCCCGTCGGCCCTGGTCGGGGCGACCCTCGCCGAGGCCGGGGCAGCCCTGGAGGCCGCCGCGTCGGGGGGGCCGAGCCCGTGGCCCGGTGTCACGGTCCGGGTCGTCGACCTCGCCGACCGCGGACCCGGGCTGCAGCTCCTCGAGGTGGAGGGTCTCTACCCATCCCTCAAGGCCGTGCTGGACGGGACCTACCCGCTCGTGGTCGAGGCCGGCGTCGTCGGCCGGCGGCCCAAGGGCATCCTGGGCCTTCCGGCCCTCCTCCCGCCGGTGCGGGCTTGGGTGCAGGCTCCGAACCGGGCGGCACGCGAGTTCGCCGCCTGGGTCGGCGGGCAGGAAGCGCTCCGGGTCTTCCACGGGACGGACCGGGAGCTCGTCCTCTGCGCCGTGGGCGACGTCATGCTCGCAAGGAACGTCGGGCGCGACATCGCCGCCTACGGGCTCGACTGGCCCTTCGGCCTGGTGGCGGACCGTCTCCGGGCCGCCGACATCACCGTGGCCAACCTCGAGGCCCCGCTGGGGACCACCGGCACGCCCATCCCGGGCAAACTCATCTGGTTCCGGGCCAAGCCGGAGTACGTCGAGTGCCTCCTCAAGGCCGGCATCGACGTCGTCAACCTGGCCAACAACCACATCCTCGACTACGACTCGCCCTGCCTCCTGGAGACCTTCGAGGTGCTCGACCGGGCGGGTGTGGCTTACTTCGGGGCGGGGACCGACGACGTCACCGCTCGCCGCCCGGCCGTCCTGGAGGCGGCCGGGCTCAAGGTGGCCTTCCTCGGCTACACGGAGTTCGCGGACCCGGGCCTGTATTGGGACCCCGTCTACCGGCGGACCTTCGTCGCCGCGCCAGGGGTGCCGGGATGCAACCCCCTCGACCTCGAGCTTGTCGCCGAGGACATCGAGCGGGCGAAAGCCGCCGCCGACCTGGTGGTCGTGGTCTACCACTGGGGCATGGAGGACATCAACTACCCGCAGGCCTGGAACCCGGCCAACGACATAGAGGCTATCGCCCGTCGCACCGTGGAGCTCGGCGCCGACCTCGTCCTGGGCACCCACCCGCACGCCATCCAGGGCTACGAGGCCTACCGGGATGGGCTCATCTGCTACAGCCTGGGCAACTTCGTCATGGACCAGAAACGGCCCGTCCAGAAGGAGAGTATGGTCCTGGAGGTCTGGCTCGGGCCGGAGGGAGTGCTGTCGGCGAGGGTGACCCCGTGCTGGATAGACACCACGAGGCCGCGCGTCCTCGAGGGGGCGGAAGCCGCGGCCCTGCTGGAGAAGATAGAGACCATTTCCCGGGGTTTCCGGACGAGCCAGTAGGTGACCGGGGCCTCGACAGTCTCGGTGCGGTCCTCGCCACCCGCCGCGGGGGAGACTAACGGCGGAGGTGAGGAGCGTGGTGGCCAGGGACAAGCGGGACCGTCGGGTCAGCCTGCGCGACTTCGACCGCCAGCGGTTCGAGCAGGAAGTGGCCGAAGAGATCGGCACCAGCCTCGACCGCCTCACCGGGGCGGCCGGACTACGCCGCCGGCGCCAGGCGACGCCGAAGACTCCCGGCGGTCCAAGACCGGGAGGGAAGGGTCCGGGCGGGGTGGACGAGTAACCTCAGACCGGGTACCCGAGATGCCGGCTCTTCTCGGAAGCCCGCCTCAAGGCGGGCTTCTTGTCGGAGGGGCCGGGGGGAGGAGGAGCGGTGACCGGCACAGGGCGGGGCACCGCCCCGGAGGTCGTCTGTCTGGTCGGGCCGAGCGGCACGGGCAAGAGCCACCGCGCCTCCGTGGTCGCCCACGAGGTCGGAGCGGGAGCCATCCTCGACGACGGCCTCCTTGTCGTCGAAGGGCGCATCGTGGCCGGTCGGTCGGCGAAGAGGGAGACCACGCACCTGGCCGCGACGCGCTGCGCGCTCCTCGAGGACCCTGAGCACGCCGCCGAGATAAGGCGGGCGCTCGAGCACCTGGCCCCGGAGCGCGTCTTGGTCATCGGCATCTCGGAGGACATGGTCCGCCGGGTGGCCGCCAATCTGGGTCTCCCCGCTCCGCAGCGCATCATGGCCATCGAAGAGTTCGCTTCCCCCAGGCAGATGCGCAAGGCCCGGCGCCTCCGGCTGAGCCAGGGCACCCACGTCGTTCCCGCCCCTACCCTCGAGGTCCGGAAGAGCTTCACCGGCTACCCCGTCTCGCCGCTCCGCGTCTTCGTCCGCGGCGAGCGGGGACGGGGAGAGGGGAGCCGGGGGGATGTAGGACGCAGCGAGAGGGGACGGCGCGGAAGGACCGGGGACAGTCCCACCGGCAGGTTCGTCGAGAAGAGCGTCGTCCGGCCGACCTGGAGCTCCCTCGGTCGCCTCTCCATCGAGGAAGCGGCTCTGGCGGCCATCGCCGTGAGGGCGGCCGTCGACACGGGGCAGGTCGCCCGCGTCCACCAGGTGAGGGTCCACGCCGAAGGGCCGGACGTATCCTTCGAGCTCGGGGTGGCGGTCCGCTACGGCGCCTACCTCCCGGGTGTCGCCTCGGCGGTGGAGCGCAAGGTCCGGGAAGTGGTCGAGCACATGACCACGCTCAACTGCACCCGGGTGGCGGTGAGCTTCGTAGCCGTCGTCCCTCCCCCCAGGGCAGGGACCCGGGAGCCGCCGTCCGGAGGCCGGGAGTCCGGAGGCGGGGCATAGAAGGGTTGCGACGTCGGCAGGAGCGGGTTCTGGCGGCAGGGGAACGGGCCCGCCGGGGGAAGAATCGACCAGGCGGCCCGGAGCACGGCGGCCGCCCGCAAGGAGAGAGGAGTTGGAGGAGACATGGTCGTCCGCGTGGGCATCAATGGCTTCGGTCGCATCGGCCGGCAGTTCCTGAGGATCGCCCTCGGACAGAAGGCCTTCGAGGTGGTCGCGGTCAACGACATCACCGACCCAGCCACCTTGGCGCACCTCTTCAAGTACGACACCAACTACGGGACCTTCGAAGGCGAGGTCCAGGCCAAGGAGGGCGAGCTCCGTGTGGCCGGGCGGACGGTGAAGGTGCTCGCCACGAAAGACCCGGCCGAGCTACCTTGGAGCGACCTCGGCGTCGGAGTGGTCGTCGAGTCCACTGGTGTCTTCACCAAGCGCGACAAGGCCGTCCTCCACATCGAGAAAGGTGGGGCCAAGAAGGTCGTCATCTCCGCCCCGGCCGACGGCGAGGACATCACCATCGTGATGGGGGTCAACGAGCACGCCTACCGGCCGGGGGAGCACCGCATCATCTCCAACGCCTCCTGCACGACCAACTGCCTGGCGCCGGTGGCCAAGGTCCTGCACGAGAAGTTCGGTATCGAGTCCGGCCTGATGAACACCATCCACGCCTACACCAACGACCAGCGCATCCTGGACCTCCCGCACTCCGACCTCAGGCGTGCGCGCGCGGCCGGCCTCAACATCATCCCGACCAAGACCGGGGCCGCCAAGGCCGTCGGGCTGGTCCTGCCCGAGCTGAAGGGGCGCCTGACCGGTTTTGCCATGCGCGTCCCCACGGCCACCGTCTCGGTCGTGGACCTCACCGCCAACCTGGCCCGGCCGGCGACGGCGGAGGCCATCAACGAGGCCTTCCGCGAGGCGGCCGCCGGCCCGCTCGGGCGCTACCTCGACATCACCTTCGAGCCCCTGGTCTCGATGGACTTCAAGGGCTCGACGAAGTCGGCCGTCGTCGACGGGCTGCTCACGATGGTGCTCGGCGAGCGGATGGCTAAGGTCGTGGCCTGGTACGACAACGAGTGGGGCTACGCCTGCCGGCTGGTCGACCTCGTGGCCTACCTGGCCGAGAAGGGGCTGTAGGCCGTGGTCCGTCGTCTTGGTCTCAGCGACCTCCCGGACCAGGCCTACGCCGGCAAGCGTGTCTTCGTCCGGGTCGACTTCAACGTGCCGCTCGGGCCCGACGGGGTGAGCGACGACACGCGCCTCCGCGCCACCCTGCCCACCATCCGCTACCTGGTGGAGAGGTCGGCTAAGGTCATCTTGGCTTCCCACCTCGGCCGTCCCAAGGGTAGGCCGAGGCCCGAGTTCAGCCTGGCCCCCGTGGCCGAGCGCCTCTCGGAGCTCCTCGACCGCCCGGTGCCCCTGGCCCCGGACTGCGTCGGCCCGGAGGTGCAAGGACTGGTCCGCGGCCTGGCTGCCGGGGAGGTCCTCCTGCTCGAGAACGTCCGGTTCCACCCGGAGGAGGAGGCCGGCGACGAGACCTTCGCCCGGGGCCTGGCCTCCCTGGCCGACGTTTACGTCAACGACGCCTTCGGGGCGGCCCACCGGGCCCACGCCTCCACCGCGGTCATGGCCCGGTTCGTGCCCCGCGCCGTCGCGGGTCTGCTGATGCAGGCCGAGCTCGAGGCCTTGGGGCGGCTGCTCGGCGCGCCCGCCCGGCCTTTCGTGGCGGTGCTCGGCGGGGCGAAGGTCTCCGACAAACTTGGGGTCATCTCCAACCTGCTCGGCCTCGTCGACACCCTCGTCCTCGGCGGGGGCATGGCCAACACCTTCCTCCTCGCCCGGGGCCACCGGCTGGGCGCCTCCCTGGTCGAGCCGGACCTTGTCGGCGAGGCCAGGGCGGTGGAGGAGGAGGCGACCCGTCTGGGCAAGACCCTCCTCCTGCCCGAAGACCTCGTCGTGGCCGACCGCCACGCCGCCGATGCCGCCCGCCGGGTGGTGAGCCCTCCCGACGTGCCCGACGGTTGGCGGGCCATGGACATCGGGCCGGCGGCGGCCGAGCGATTCGCCGAGGTGGTGCGGGGCGCCGGGACGGTCTTCTGGAACGGGCCGCTGGGAGTGTACGAGCTTGAGCCGTTCATGGCCGGGACGCGCGCGGTGGCCCGGGCGGTGGCCGCCTCCCGCGGTTTCACCGTCGTGGGCGGGGGCGACTCGGCCGCGGCCTTGACCGAGCTCGGCCTTGACGGCCGGGTGAGCCACCTCTCGACCGGAGGCGGGGCGTCGCTCGAGTTCCTCGAGGGGCGCGAGCTCCCCGGGGTGGCTTGCCTGGAGGAGGTTCCGGAGGTATGAGTGATGCCGTCGCGCCCGGGCCCGCGCCCGGGCCCGGGCCCGGGCTGGCCCACCGCCGGCCCCTGGTGGCCGGCAACTGGAAGATGAACGGTCTCCGCGCAGAGGCCGTGGCTCTCGTGAAGGGTCTTTCAGCCGCCCTGGGGGAGGGAGGCCTCGAGAGGGTCGAGGTCGTCGTCTGCCCGCCCTTCACCGTCCTCGGGGAGGTGGCCCGGGCCCTCGAGGGGACGGGCATAGGGCTCGGGGCCCAGAACCTCCACTGGGCCGACCGGGGCGCCTTCACCGGCGAGGTCTCCGGCCCGATGCTCGTCGAGCTGGGTTGCAGTCACGTCATTGTGGGCCACTCCGAGCGCCGGCAGTTCTTCGGCGAGACAGACGAGACCGCCGGGCGGCGCCTCGGGGCCGCCCTGCGTCACGGCCTCGTGCCCATCCTGTGCGTCGGGGAGACCTGGGAGGAGCGGGAGGCCGGCCGGACGCAGGCGGTGGTGGAACGCCAGCTCCGGACGGCCCTCGAGGTCGCCTTGCGCGAGGGGGCCGGCGTGCCGGCCGTCGCCTACGAGCCTGTCTGGGCCATCGGCTCCGGCCGGCCGGCCTCGGGCGCCGACGCGCAGGAGGTCGCGGCCCTCATCCGCTCGGTCCTGGCCGACATCCTCGGCCCCGAGCGGGCGGTGGCCGCGCGGGTCCTCTACGGCGGGAGCGTCAAGGCCGACAACGTCGCCGACTTCACCGGCCAGCCGGACGTGGACGGCGCCCTCGTGGGCGGGGCCTCCCTGTCCGCCGAGGGCTTCGCGGCTCTGGTGAGGCAGGTCCGCCCGTGAGACAGGCTGCTCCGCGGCGTCTGGTCGCGTTGGTCGTCCTGGACGGCTGGGGATTGGCCCCCCCGGGTCCGGGCAACGCCGTGGCTCTGGCCCGCACCCCCAACCTCGACCGCTGGGCCCTCCGGCACCCCTGTGCCGTCCTCGGCGCGGCGGGAGAAGCGGTGGGCCTCACCGAGGGTCAGATGGGGAACTCCAACGTCGGCCACCTTAACCTCGGGGCCGGGCGCGTTGTCTACCAGGACCTCGCCCGCATCAACCGCGCCTTGGCCACGGGGAGCTTCCGGAAGAACCCCGTCCTCGTCGAGACGGTCCGGCACGGGGCGGAGCCCGGCCGGCGGCTCCATCTCATAGGGCTGGTCTCGCCCGGCGGGGTCCACAGCCACCAGCGGCACCTCTACGGCCTCCTGGAGCTGGCCCGCGACCTCGGGGCACGGGACGTGGCCGTGCACGCCTTCCTCGACGGCCGCGACGTCCCTCCGCAGAGCGCCAAGGAGTACCTGGCCGAGCTGGAGGAGGTCATGGCGCGGCTCGGGGTCGGTCGGGTGGCCACGGTCGCCGGGCGTTACTGGGCTATGGACCGCGACCGGCGCTGGGACCGCACCGAGCGTGCCTACCGGGCGCTGGTGGCGGGCGAGGGGTGCCGCGCGGCGAGCGCGCTCGAGGCCGTCGACGAGGCCTACGCCCGCGGGGAGACGGACGAGTTCGTGGCGCCGACGGTCATCGCCCGCGGAGGTCCTTCCGGGGATGCCGGGGTCCGCCCGGGCGAAGCGAGGGTCAGCCCCGGCGACACGAGGGTCCGCCCGGGCGACGCCGTCATCTTCTTCAACTTCCGCCCGGACCGCGCCCGCCAGCTCACGCGAGCCTTCGTCTTCGCGGACTTCGACGCGTTCGAGCGACCCGGCGGTCACCTCGACCTCTGCTTCGCCACGATGACGGTCTACGACGCCACCTTCCCGGTGCCGGCCGCCTTCCCCCCGGAGGATGTGCGGCGGACCCTCGGGGAGCTGGTGAGCGAGGCCGGGCTCAGGCAGCTCCGCATCGCGGAGACCGAGAAGTACGCCCACGTCACCTACTTCTTCTCGGGCGGCCGCGAGCAACCGTTCCCGGGCGAGGACCGTGTCCTCGTCCCGTCACCCAAGGTCACCACCTACGACCTCTGTCCCGAGATGAGCGCACCGGAGGTGGCGGCCGAGGGGGCCCGTCGGGTGGCCTCGGGGGCCTACGACTTCATCGTCCTCAACTTAGCCAACCCGGACATGGTCGGGCACACCGGGAACCTCGAGGCCGCGGTGAAGGCGCTCGAGGCCGTCGACCGGGCTGCGGGGGTCTTCGTCGGGGCGGTGACCGCCACTGGAGGCCTAGCCCTCGTCCTCTCGGACCACGGCAACGCCGAGAAGATGGTCGACGAGGAGACGGGCCAGCCCCACACCGCCCACACCACCTCGCCCGTGCCGCTGGTCCTGGTCGGCAGGGGGGAATGGGAGAGGGCGCCGGCTCCGGGCGGGGGGGCGGGGTCCGCCCCGGGCCCGAACGGTCTAGGTGCTCACCATCCCTGGGCGCGGCGGGAACCCGACGGTATCCTGGCCGACGTAGCCCCGACGGTCCTCGAGCTCCTGGGCCTCGCCCGGCCCCCGGAAATGACCGGGTCGTCGCTGCTCGGTCTTTTGCGGAAGAGGGTCCGGGACGGGCCTGTCTGACTGCTCCCGTCTGACTGTTCCCGTCTCGGAGTCCGAGGTGGCACCGTTCCTAGGAGGTCCTGACGATGAGAGCGACTATCCAGACCATTGTCGCCCGGGAGATCCTGGACTCCCGTGGCAACCCTACGGTGGAGGTCGACGTCATCCTGAGCGGAGGGGCTCACGGTAGGGCCGCCGTGCCTTCCGGCGCCTCCACCGGAGCCCACGAGGCCGTCGAGCTCCGCGACGGCGACCGTGCCCGCTACGGCGGGAAGGGTGTTCTCCGGGCGGTCACCAATGTACGGGAGGTCATCGCCCCGGCCCTCCTGGGTCACGACGCCACCGACCAGGCCGGTGTAGACCGTTACCTCCTCGACCTCGACGACTCGCCGCGCAAGAACAAGGCGACCATCGGTGCCAACGCTGTGCTTGGCGTTTCGCTGGCGGTAAGTCGCGCCGCCGCTGCGGCCTTGGGTCTGCCGTACTGGCGCTACCTCGGACGCCTCTGGAGCGCGGTCTCCGGGGAAGAGGCGCGGCCACGCCTGCCGGTGCCCATGATGAACATCCTCAACGGCGGCCGCCACGCCCAGAACCGGGTGGATTTCCAGGAGTTCATGGTCATGCCCCACGGCTTTCCCACCTTCGCCGAGGCCCTCCGGGCCGGGGCGGAGGTCTACGCCGCCTTGAGGTCGCTCCTAGCCGCGAGGGGCCTCGGGACCGGCGTCGGCGACGAGGGCGGCTTCGCACCCGACCTCGCTTCGAACGAGGAGGCCATCGCCGTCGTCGTCGAGGCCATCCGCACGGCGGGCTATGAGCCGGGCCGCCACGTCTCCGTGGCCCTCGACCCGGCCACGACCGAGCTATACGACGAGTCCGCCGGGGTCTACCGCCTCGAGCACGAGGGCCGGACCCTGACCTCCCGCGAGATGGTGGACCTTTGGGCCGGGTGGCTTGAGCGCTATCCCGTGCGGTCTCTGGAGGACGGACTGGCCGAGGACGACTGGGAGGGCTGGGAGCTCCTCACCCGCGAGCTCGGCGGCCGGGTCCAGCTCGTCGGGGACGACATCTTCGTCACCAACCCGCACCGCCTGGCGCAGGGCGTGGCTCGCGGCGTGGCCAACGCCATCCTCATCAAGCCGAACCAGATCGGCACCCTCACCGAGACCTTGGAGACCATGGCCATGGCCCGGAAGGCCGGGTACCGCTGCGTCATCTCCCACCGGTCGGGCGAGACGGAGGACACGACCATCGCCGACCTCGCCGTGGCCACGGCCTCGGGCTACATCAAGACCGGCGCCCCTTGCCGCAGCGAGCGGGTGGCCAAGTACAACCAGCTCCTGAGGCTGGAGGAGGAGCTCGGCCGGCCGGGGTTCGGACGGTAGGGCGGACGAAAGGCCGCGGCGCGCGGGCGCGAGGTTTGTTCATACTTCCTTAAAGGACCGTTCAAGGGTTGGAAACCCTCCGGCAAAAGCTCCGGGTCATACTCGGGTTCGGAAGCGAACACGTGTGGCCCGGCTGCAGGGCTCCGGAAGCTCCACCGGGGTGGCGGACCCGAGCCGCAGGGAGGGTGAGATGATGAAGTCCGTGTCGGGCGGTACCAAGAGAGCCCTCGGCATCCTAGTCGCCCGGGCCGTCCTTGTCTCGGTGGGGGCGACCACGGCCCTGGCCGCGGTACCGGGGGACGAGCTGGACCTGCTCCTCCAGCTGGAGGAGTCCGCGCCGGAGGGGTCGGGCGACGTCCTTGAGCCTCCCCCTCCGCCCGAAGGGTTGCCCGGCGGGGGCGAGCAGGGTGCCCCCGGAACGCCCGGTTTGCCAGGCGCTCCGGGTGCGGTCCCCGGGGGCCGGGGTCTCCAGGCAAGGCCCGTCCCGCCCATCACCAAGGAGCAGGAGCAGCTCCTGGACCGGGCGCAGGAGCTCGTCGGCGAGCTCCGGGCCATCCTGCGTGACGCTGCCGAGGCCGTGGCCATGAAGAACTGGCGGCAGGTCCAAATCGAGCTCCTCGATTACGTCGCGACCATGGTGGAGCTCGAGAAGACGCTCGACGCCTTCGTGGCGGCCACCCCGGAGCGCTGCCCGGTCCGCCTCTACGTCGGGCCCATCCTGGCCGACGTGGCGGCCCAGGCCGACGAGGTAGGCCGCTCTGGGAGGCCCTTCCCCTCGAATACCGGACCCCGGTGAAGGAGGCCCTCCGGCGCGCGGTGGAGGCTACCGACCTTAAGGCCTTCTGGAGGCACCTCATCCGCATCGTGGCCGACCGCTCGGGTAACCCGGGTAGCCGTATCGAGAGACTCGCGGCGGCTCTAGCGCGGGCGCAGGAGCGGCTCGAGGCGGCGCAGGCCCGGCTCGGGAAGCTGGAGGAGCACAAGGCCGCGCTCGAGGAGAAGCTGGCGCAGGCCACCGACCCGAACCAGCAGGACCGCCTTGAGGACCTCCTCGGCCTGGTCGAGCTGGACATCGCTGTCTGTAAGGCCAGGATAGCGCGCGAAGAGTACGCCATCCGGATGTTCAAGGATTGGCTGGAGGAGATGCGGTCGAGCGGGGCAGAGGACGCGACGGGCTGACGGTGGGGCGCGTGACCTGTGCAAGGCCGACGGGCCGGACCGAGGGTCCGGCCCGTAGTATTTGGAAGACTGCTACGCGGGGGTGTCGGGCGCTCAGTCGAGAGGTTGGACTGGGCGGTCTTGCCATCTCAGGCTGGCCTTGGTATACTGGGGTCGGCCCGGTAGAGCGGGTGGCAGTCCTGTGGAAAGGAGGTGGCGTAGCGTGACACGGAAACTGCTAGGTGGCGGCATTGCTCTGCTTCTACTGCTAGCGTCACCGAGGACGACGACGGCTGCGACTTACTACTACTACGAAGGCATCGTCAACACCGCCCTTTCCTTCACGATGGCCGGGTACTACATGGGCTGCGTGAGCAGTGTGAACCGCGGCGACTACACTGCTCAGGTCTACTACGAGCAGAGTACGACGGTAACCAAGGCCAGTTCGATTTCTGGTACACTTCGGTTTGCCGGCCAGGTCAAGTCGGCGGCTCTGGGCCTCATCAACAGCTCGTTCTCCGTGACCTATACTAACAGTACCACCTGGCAGCAAGGTACGCGGAAGGGCGGGACGTACACCCAGAGCCCGCACTCGGTGGCAATCCTGAGTGCGTACCTCTGGATGGCGACGTGCACCGGGCAGGAGAAGGTACGTGTCGAGACCTACCCTGACGGAGGAGGTCCGCCACCTAGGGTGTATGCTGTTCCTCCCGGTGGTCTCGTCACAACCCTGAGCGGCCCCTACATCACCTACGAGTACAACAGCTTCACGGCAAGCTTCCCGTCCGAGAACGAGTTCCATCTAGTCTACACCGAGCGACCACTATAGGGGTGATGGGCACAGTGCGCCGCCGTGTAGCTTGGCTCGTCGCTGCCGCGTTCGTAGCCGGTGCTGCACTCGGGTTTGCGGCTGGCTCGGTCGTGGACGTACTCGGAGACCGGGTGCTGACCCAGGAGGAGGTCGACCGGCTCTACGAGGACTACCGGGCACTCTGGTGGGCCGTGGCTAAGGGCTTCTGCCCTGAGGGCTACCGCCTCATCGAAGACCCGGAGTTGCCGATGAGGCCGCTGGACTCCCATACGTGTTCCGTCCCGAACGTCTGGTACGGCCCCAGTAAGGAACATGACATGGTCCTCGCCCTCGGCGGCAACGCCTGGAAGACGACGCAGCGGAGCCTCGGGTGGGTGAACGACGAGAAGGGCTACGCCATGGTGGTCCACATGGTCTTCACGACCTTCGATCTCGGCCGAGGCCCCCTTGCCCGTCCCGAGGGGAACTCCCTAAGAGATTTCCGCTCTTTTCGAGCCGAATACCACTTCGTCGGTACCCGGGACAACATAATCTACTTCTTTCAGATGCTACCGCTCCCTGACTCCAAGGCGGGCACTGGCCCTTATTCCCTGGAGTGGCTGGGCGACTGCCGCAGCTTCATCGACCAGTTCCGCCAGTTCATCGACAACCCACCTCCAGACTTGCTGCTCGAGTGCCGCAAGTACATCGACGAGTACGGTCAGTACGTGGGCCTCACGGGCTCGGGGTAGCGAGCCCGTCGACCCTGGGACAATCGGTCACGCCTGGGCCGTCCGGTTGTCCGTAGCCGTCTTCTGTGCTAGAATCACGCTTGTCCACGGAGGTGCGCCATGCTCAAGGTCGTGACCACGGTTCTGCACGTCATCTTCTCGCTCGGCCTCATAGCCACGGTGCTGCTCATGTCCGGGCGGAGCGCGGGTCTGTCGGGAGCTATCTCCGGCGGAGCCGAGACGTTCTTCGGCAAGCGCAAAGGCCTCGATGAGCTCCTCGGCCGGCTGGCCGCCGGCTTCGCCATGGCCTTCCTGGTGAGCTCCCTCGTCCTGAGCTTTTTGACCCGTTACCTGTGAGCGAGGCTGACCCCAGCGGGCGGCCTTTGGACCATCCGGCCCGACCTTCTTCCAACACCCCGCCGGCTTGCCGGCGAGGTGTTCTTGTTCTCGAGGCCCGCGTTTCCCTTGCCTCGCAATCTTCCTCGGCAGGTTGAGCGTAGCGGCCCGGGGAAACCATGGTCAGGGGGGAACCAGGTCAGGGGAGGGATTGCCGTGGAGCGCCAGGAAGCGCTCAAGATGATGCTCGATAACGTCCAGAACCCTAACCTCCGCAAGCACATCCTCGCCGTCGAGGCCGTCATGCGGCGTCTGGCCCGACGCCTCGGCCAGGACGAGGAGAGATGGGGCCTCGCCGGCCTTCTCCACGACGTGGACTACGAGACGACCAAGGACAGCCCCGAGCGGCACAGCCTGGTGGGAGCCGAGATGCTCGCCCAGGCCGGCCTCGACGAGGAGATCGTCGACGCCGTCCGGGCCCACAACGACTACCACGGCCTGGAGCGGCGCACCCTCATGGCCAAAGCCCTCTACGCGGCCGACCCGTTGACCGGGCTCATCGTGGCCGCCGCGCTCATCAGCCCGGCGAAGAAACTCTCGGCCATCGACACCCAGTTCGTCCTCAACCGCTTCGGCGAGAAGGCGTTCGCCCGCGGCGCCCGCCGGGAGCCCATGCTCGGCGCCAAGGACGAGCTGGGCCTAGAACTGGAGGAGCTCATCTCGCTGGGCCTGGAGGCCATGCAGGGTATCAGCGGCGAGCTCGGCCTCTAGGGTGACCGTGGCCCCGTGGCGCGGGAGCCCGACCACCGCCGGGAAATGACGGGCAGGGTGACCGTCGGCCGCCGCGGGGAGGCCACCGTGGTGGACGACCGGGGCCGCCTACTGTTCTCCCTGGACCCGGACCACCTGCTCGCCGCGGGTGCCGTTCACGGCGACCTGGTCCTAGTCCGACGGGCTCGGGGAAGCCGCCGCCGGACGACCGGACCCGCCGCGGATATCCGGGCCGGGGGACCTCGTCGCACGGCCGCGCCGGCCTTGCCCCTGCCACCCCTGGGTGAGGTCGTCCGCGTTCTCGAACGCGGGTCCTCTACCGTGGTCGGCACCCTGGTGCGCGAGGCGGGCGAGGACTGGGTCGTGCCCGACGACCGTCGCCTGCCGCGCGTCCGTGTCCAAGGCGGCTCGCTCGGCGCCTCTCCCGGGGAGAAGGTCGTTGCCGGCCTGGCCCGCTACCCGGGCCTCGGCCGGCCGTGGGCCGCGGGGCCGGTGGTCGAGCGGCTCGGGGTCGCCGGCGAGGCGGCGACCGAGACCCTGGCCGTCATCCGGCGCCTCGGCCTCCGGGACGCGTTCCCGCCCGAGGTACTGGCCGAGGCGGAGGCACTGCCCGGCGAGGTCCGGCCGAACGACCTCTCCGGCCGCCTCGACCTCACCGGCGAGATCGTCTTCACCATCGACGACGCCGACGCCCGCGACCTTGACGACGCGGTCTCCCTGGCCCCGCCCGAGCGGGGCAGGTGGCGGCTCGGGGTCCACATCGCCGACGTCTCGCACTATGTCGCCCCCGGCTCGGCCCTCGACCGGGAGGCCGCCCTCCGCGGCACGAGCGTCTACCTCGTCGACCGGGTCCTGCCGATGTTCCCGCCGCGCCTGTCCAACGGCATCGCCAGCCTCCACCCCGGCCCCCTGCGGCTGACCGTGACCGTGTTCATGGACATCGACGAGCACGGGCGCGTGGTCGGCCACGACATCCGCCGCTCGGTCATCCGGTCGGCGGCGAGGCTGACTTACGACGAGGCGCTCGGTCTGATCGAGGGTTCCACCGGGTCCGAGGACCACGGCCTTGCCACCAGGTCCGGCACTCGACTCGGTCCCACCTTGCGCGAGATGTCACGGCTGGCGGAGCGGCTAGCCGCCCGGCGCCGGGCGCGCGGGGCGCTCGACTTCGACCTCGCCGAGGAGAAGGTAGTCCTCGACGAGGAGGGCCGGCCGGTGGAGGTGGTCAGGCGGCCGCGGGACGTCGCCACCCGCCTTATCGAGGAGTTCATGATCGCCGCGAACGAGACCGTGGCCGACCACCTGCTACACATGGGGCGGCCGTTCGTCGCTCGCATCCACGAGACGCCGTCGCCCGACGACCTCCAGGGCCTGCGCGAGCTCCTCGCCCCCCTCGGCTACCGCGTCCCCGCACGCCGACCGCCGCGTCCGAGCGAGCTTCAAGCCGTCCTCGAGGCCGCCCGAGGCCGCCCGGAACACGAGACCGTCCACCGCGCCGTGCTCAGGGCCCTGCCCCAGGCGCGCTACAGTGCCGTGCGGGCGCCCCACTACGGCCTGGCCTCGCCCAACTACACCCACTTCACCTCGCCCATCCGCCGCTACCCCGACCTCACCGTCCACCGCTCCCTCCTGGGGCCGCCGTCCACCGAGCCGGGCCTGGACGCGGCGCGCCTCTCGGCCGCGGCGGAATGGAGCTCGCGGCAGGAGCGCCTGGCCGAGCAGGCCGAGTCCGAGCACCTCGACCTCATGAAGGTGGAGCTGGCGAGGCGCCTCCTCGGGGAGGTCCACCGCGGCGAGGTCACCCAGGTCCACGGGTTCGGCGCTTTCGTGCGGCTCGAGACGGGGTTCGAGGGACTGGTCCCGGCGGGGCTGGCCGCTCCGGACCGGGAGGGCGTGCGCGCGCTCCGGCCCGGACAGGAGGTCCGGGTGCAGGTCGTCCGGGCCGACCTCGAACGGCGTCACGTCGAGCTCGCGTTGGTCCACCCGCTCGGGCCGGGTTTAAGGTAGAATGGCCGGGGGAGCGGCCGGCCGCGACACGGGCGGCCGAGTGGCGGCCGGGAGAAGTCCAGGCCGGCCTGCGTCCGGGGGAGGTGGAGCCCGTGGTCGCCGACAGGCGTGAGATAAAGGTAGTGGCCGAGAACCGCAAGGCGCGGCACGACTACTTCATCGAGGACACCTACGAGGCCGGCCTCGTGCTGACCGGGACGGAGGTCAAGTCCCTGCGGGCGGGGCAGTGCAACCTCCGCGACAGCTACGTCGAGATCCGCGCCGGCGAGGCCGCCCTGGTGAACAGCCACATCGCGCCCTACCGCGAGGGTAACCGCTTCAACCACGACCCGCTGCGACCGCGCAAGCTCTTGCTGCATAAAGTGGAAATCCGACGTCTCGAGCAGCGCGTGCGCGAGAAGGGCTACACCCTCGTCCCGCTCAGGGTCTACTTCGCCGGGCCGAGGGCCAAGGTAGAGGTGGCGCTGGCCAAAGGCAAGCACACCTACGACAAGCGCCGAGACATCGCGGAGCGCGACGCGCGCCGCGCCATCGAGCGGGCTCTGGCCGAGAGGCGCAGTTGAATCTCATCTTCTCGTTGCTTCGGTTCTGTGATACACTGAATATCCCTCACCAGTCTCGCCCGGAGGGAAGTGGGCCGCGTGCCTTCCCAGGACTTGGTGCGGCGGGCGATACCGGTGTGGAGATTGGGGGCGAACAAGACTCGACGCGGGCTGGTACGGGTAGCGTGCTGCAGGCCGAGCCCCCCGTGACTCGTTAATCCGCGGGGAACAAGTAAAGGCCAACGAGAGCTACGCTCTAGCCGCCTAGTGCGGCTACGTCCTCCGGACCTCGGCCCGTAGGGTCCGAGCAGGGCGTCACAGATGCGGGCTGCACCCGGCGGCGGCGCCCGGGACCGCCGGGGACACCGACGGGCTGGCTGCTCCGGGCCGTGCCTTCGAGGGCCCGGGAAGGCGAGACAAGATCTCGAAGGCTAAGCTTGTAGACGCCGCTATCGGTGCGCTCGCGGACGCCGGTGCAATTCCGGCCGCCTCCACCAGGAACATCGAGGGCGTCCTCTCCTGCCCGGAAGGACGCCCTTTTCCACTATGTCCCATGGCGGCGCAGGACAGGACTACCGCCCAAGGCAGCAGAATTCTTCCCTCGCCGAGGCGGTGTACTCAAGACCCTACGCCGACGGGAGGTTCTTGCCGGTGCCCATCCGCGACAACCGTGACCGCACCAAGGTCATCGCTCTCGAGCAGCCGGGGAGCCAGCCCACCTGCCGCGACGTCCTCCAACGGGTCTACCTCGCCCTGCAGGAGAAGGGCTACAACCCCGTCGCCCAGATAGCCGCTTATCTTCTCTGCGGGGACTACTCCTACATCACGACCCACGGTGACGCCCGCAATCTCATCCGCCAGCTCGACCCCCAGGAGATTGTCGAGGAACTGGTCCGGTACTACATCGAGGGTCGGTGATATCCCGCTCGGCCATCCTGCCATCAATTCCCACCCTTAGGGCCAGCGGATTCGGCAGGAATCGTCAGGTCTCGGTAGAAGACGCCCGCCAGTTCGCGGGCCTCGGCTCGCAATATCCCTGCTATGTGATGGTTTCCCTCGAGCGGAGGTCGGCGTGGTGAGGCGGCGGGGTAGGTTCTCGCGTCTCGGGGCCTGGTTGGGCCTCCCGGTGGTCGTCGCCGCGACGGTCGTCGCGTCCTTAGCGACCGGCGTGACCGCCGCGACCGCCTCCGCGCCCATCAGCCTGGTCATCAACGGAGTGCAGGTCCCCACGGACGTTCCCCCCGTGCTTGTTGATGGCCGCACCCTCGTTCCCGTCCGGGTGATCTCCGAGCGCCTTGGCTGCCTGGTGCAGTGGGAGCCCGCCACGTCCAGGGTGACCATCACCCGGGGTTCCAGCCGCATCGTGCTCACGGTCGGTCGCACCGAAGCCACGGTCGACGGCCGGACGGTGACCCTGGATGTGCCCGCCAAGCTCATCTCCGGGCGGACGCTCGTCCCCATCCGTTTCGTCTCCGAGGCCCTCGGGGCGCAGGTCTCCTGGAACCCCGGAGCGCGTCGGGTCACCGTCACCTACGGTCCCGGTTCCGGGAGTCCGGCCGTCCAGGGCCTGGCCTGGGAGGAGACGCCGGGTGTCGCGCGGTTCGTCATCGTGACGGGCGGACCCGTCTGCTTCCGCACCTCCACGCTGGCCAAGAACGAGCAGTACCCCGACCGCGTCGTCGTCGACATCGAAGGTGCGCGTCTGGACATCCCGGCCACGACCCCGGTCGGTAAAGCCGGGGTGCAGCGTATCCGTGCCTTCACGCAGCAGCTGGGGGGGACGACCCTCGCCCGCATCGTCTTCGACACGGACGAGCCGGTACGCTACGAGGCGTACGGGACGTGGGAGCCCGACGCCCCGCTCGGCCTCGGCGACCTGCCTGGAGACTTCGCTCCCGGCCAGGAGGCCATCGTGGTCGAGGTCCAGTACAAGGTCCTGGGCGTCGAGTACTTGGACGAGCCGGGCGCGGAGCGGGTGGTCGTCCACCTGAGCGGGCCGGGCGACTACCGGGTCTGGGAGGCGTCCGCGCCCTGGCGCCTCGTCATCGACGCCCGGCGAGCCACCCTGTCGAAGGCGCTCGAGGCCATGAGCCAAGCCGAGCGGACGACGCCGGTCGGCAAGTTCGGCGTTACCCAGGTCCGCGTCGGACAGTTCAACGTCGACCCGGACATCGTCCGCGTCGTCCTCGACGCCGAACGACCCGTCCAGTACCAGGTCGCTCGGGAGGGCAACGATATCGTCGTCTACCTCGGGGCCATGGCGGCCGTGACCGGATTCGGCTACGAGCGGCTGGACACCGGCGGGCGCCTGACCCTCTGGGCCGGGAGGCCGCTGAAGGCCGCCCTGACGCGGGCGGCCTCCCCCGACCGTCTCGTCCTCGAGCTCTCCGGTGCCCTCCTCGGCGGCCAGATAGCCGGCGGCGGGACCGTCACCTACGGCGACGACCTGGTCCTGGACGTGTCCTACTCCCAGGATAGCGCGTCCAAGACGGTGACCTTCGTCGTCAACCTGCGCGGGCCGGCCACCGCGAAGGCGACCCCCACGGACCAGGGTCTCGTCGTAGACATCGGCCGGTCGCCGCTGTCCGGCAGGAAGATCGTCATAGACCCGGGTCACGGCGGAAACGACCCAGGGGCCATCGCGCCCAGCGGCGTCCGGGAGGCCGACCTCACCCTGCCTATCGCCGAGAAGCTGGCGGCCCTCCTCCGGGCGGCCGGCGCCGAGGTGTACCTCACGCGCTCCACCCGTTCGGGGAACCCCGACAAGTACGCCCGCCCCGGCCTGGCCAACAACCTGGGCGCCGAGGCGATGGTCTCCATCCACCTCAACGCCAACGTCCGGTCCTCCGTCGCGGGGACAGAGACCTACTACTATCACTCCTCCAGCCGGAAGCTCGCCGAGCTCGTCCAGGCCAGGCTCCTCGACGCCCTCGGGCGACCCGACGGCGGTGTCCGCTGGGCCGACTTCGTCGTCGTGCGCGAGGCGAAAATGCCCTGCTGCCTGGTCGAGGCGCTGTACCTGACGAACGCCACGGACCTCGGCCTTGTCATGCAGCCCGGCACCTTGGACGCTATCGCCGCGGCCATCTTCCAGGGCCTCGAGGACTTCTTCGCCCTGCAGTGAGCGGCCGCCCCGGACCCGGATATGAATGGGTCGGGTCCGTTGGACCCGGACCGCTGACGTGACTGTCCGTCGGGCCCGGACCACTGACGTGACCCTCCGCGGACCCGGATACGACTGGGTGGAGCCCGGACATACCAGAGAGGTGGGTCCCTTTTGACGTCGTACCGTCCTGGGGCCGGGATTTCGGTGGGGGTCTTTGATTCCGGGGTAGGCGGCCTCACTGTGGTGCGCAGGATGATGGACCTCCGCCGGGCGCCCTGGCGCCGCATCCTTTACCTGGCCGACCTCGCCCACTTCCCGTACGGGCCGCGACCTGAGGGCGAGGTGCGCGACCTCGCTCTGGCCGGGGTGCGTCTCCTAGCCGAGCGCGGGGCTGACCTGGTAGCGGTGGCGTGCAACACGGCCGCCTCTTCAGGGGTCCGCTCGGGGGCACCTCTCCCGGTCCCGGTACCCGTGTTGGATATCGTCGGCCCCGGCTCGCGGCAGGTGGCCACCTTGGCCCGGGCGACCCGGGCGGCCGGCGTGCTGGTCCTCGGGACGGAGGGGACCGTGCGCCGGCGGGTCTGGGAGAGGGCCCTCCGGGACGCCGGCTACGCGGGTCCGACGATAGGCTGGGCCTGCCCGCACCTGGCTTCGGCCATCGAAGAGGGGGCCGAGGACGCCCACCTAGAGCAGGCGGTCAGGGAGGCCCTCGCCGGTCTTGGGAACGTGGCCGGGGTACTCGGGGCCGGTCAGGCGGGCAGGGCCGACCATCGCGACCCGGTCCTCGTGGTGCTGGGCTGCACCCACTACCCTCTGGCCGCAGCGTGCCTCGAGCGGGTCCTCGGACAGGAGGTCCTTCAGCGGCCGGTGCGCGTCGTAGACCCGGCCTCGGCCCTGGCCGCCGAGGTGGCGGCGACCGCGGCGAGGACCGGACCCGGCGCGACGGCCCTTGGCCGTGAAGGCTTCACGGGGGGCGGTGACGAAAGAGCCGTCGACGTGGTGTTCCTGGCCACCGCCCGTCCGGCCCACCTCCGGGAGAGGTTGGCGCGCCTGCTCGCCGGGCCTCCCCCTGGGGTGGCGGCTCCCGGCGTGGGGACGGCTCTCGGCGTGGGGACGGCTCCCGACGTGGAGGAGGTACCGCTGGCCATCGTCTCGGCCGGGGTCGCGCCGGCGAAAGGCTAGCCTTCCACCGGCCTTGGGGGGTGTCGTCTTTGCTCTTGCGTATCGACGGGAGGGGGCCGACCGACCTCCGTCCGGTCTCCATCACCCGCCACTTCACCCGCTACGCCGAGGGCTCTGTCCTCGTCCGCGCCGGGGACACCTGGGTGGTCTGCACCGCCTCGGTGGACGACAAGGTCCCGCCCTTCCTCAAGGGGACCGGCCGGGGCTGGGTCACGGCTGAGTACTCCATGCTCCCCCGGTCGACGCCCGAACGTCACCCCCGGGAGACGCTCGGGGGCGGGCGGGGGGTGGGCCGCTCGCTCGAGATAGGACGGCTGGTCGGGCGCAGCCTGCGGGCCGTCGTGGACCGCGACGCCCTCGGGGAGCGGACTATCATCATCGACTGTGATGTCCTTCAGGCTGACGGAGGGACCCGGACGGCTGCCGTGACGGGGTCTTGGGTCGCCCTGGCGGACGCTTGCCTCAAGCTACACGAGGCAGGCGCGGTGACCACCTTCCCCGTCCTGGACTTCGTCGCCGGGGTGTCGGTCGGCATCCTCCGGGGTGAGCCGGTCCTCGACCTGTGTTTCGCCGAGGACAGCGAGGCGCGCGTCGACATGAACGTGGTCATGACCGGTCAGGGCCGCTTCGTCGAGATTCAGGGCACCGCCGAACAGGAGAGCTTCAGCCGGGAGGAACTCGGGGCCCTCCTCGACCTCGCCCGCTTGGGCTGCGAGCGCCTCGTCGAGCTCCAACGTGAGGTCCTCGGCGACGACGCGGCTAGGGTGGGAGGGGGTGGCCGGTGGTGAGCCGGCCGGAGCCGGTGCTCGTGGTCGCCACCCGCAACCCGCACAAGGTCGAGGAGATGGAACCGGTCCTCCGCCCGGTCTTGACTGCGCTCCAGGTCACCCTGCGGCCTCTAGGGGCCGGCGGAGGTCCGGGCGGCGACCTCGAGCCGGGCTCTCTGGCCGCCGAGGACCGGGCGACCTTCTCCGGCAACGCCGCTCTGAAGGCCTTGACGGCCGCGGCGGCGACGGGGAAGGTCAGCCTAGGCGAGGATTCCGGCCTCGAGGTAGACGCCCTCGGCGGGGAACCCGGCGTCCGCTCCGCCCGCTACGGCGGCGGGGGAGCCGAGGAGCGTAACCGGCTCCTTCTCGAGAGGCTCCGGGGGGTGCCGGAAGAGCGGCGGACGGCGCGGTTCCGGGCGGCCGTGGCCCTCAAGGTGCCCGGCGGTCCCCTCTACCTCGCCCACGGCGAGGCCGAGGGCTGGATCGCGGAGCAGCCACGGGGCTCGGGCGGCTTCGGCTACGACCCGGTGTTCGTCTCCCGGGACCTCGGGCGATGTTTCGCCGAGGTCGCGCCGGAGGAGAAGAGGAGGGTCAGCCACCGCTCGCGGGCGCTCCGGACCCTGCGGGGCTACCTGTTCGAGGTCTGGGACATCGTCCGCTGGCGGCGCCTCCTCGGCCAGGCGGGCTGCCCGGAGCAGCTCTGGCAGCACCAGCTCGCCGTGGCCAGGGCGGCCCGTGAGATGGCCCTTTTACTGGTGGAGGCCGGGGAGAAGGTCGACCCGGCGTTGGTCTGGGGGGCGGCCCTGGTCCATGATGTGGGGCGGGTCTGGTGGCCCCCGGGGCGCGTCCAGACGCCGGTCGGCGTGACCGAACACGCTTGGCGCTCGTCGCTTTGGGCTAGGCGGCAGGGCCTCGACGCGCGGCTGGCGCGTGCCGTGCGTCTCCACGGCCTCGACTCGCTCGCCTCCGAGGTCCAACGGCCCCGGTCCTGGGAGGAGCGACTGGTCAGCCTGGCCGACAAGATGGTCGAACTGGACTATGTCGGCTTCGAGCGGCGGCTCTCCGACCTGGAACGGCGGTACAGCGGCATCGGGGAGCTCGTCCGGCAGGCGCGGCCGGTCCTGGGGCGCCTTTGCGACGAGGTCTCGGCCGCGGCCGGCCTGACTCGAGACGAGCTCGAGCGAAGTGTCCGTTCTTGCCTTGAAGTGAAGGTCTTTCCAGATGGAGCGGGCCCGGATGACGTGGAGCGGTCGGCGCCCATTTGACCGGCCCGTAGGCCGGGCATATACTAGGCTGGGTTCGGGGCGTAGCGCAGCTTGGCTAGCGCGTCTGCTTTGGGAGCAGAAGGTCCCGGGTTCAAATCCCGGCGCCCCGACCACGCTTTTTGACGCTGATTTCGGCTGCGTGCTATACTTATAGTCGCCTTTCGGGCTGTCCTCCGACGACCGCACGCCGCGTCGAGGAGGCGGCCGAAGAGCGGTTCCTTGCCAAGCGAAAACGAAGCGCCTTAGAGCGGGTGTAGCCTAATGGTAGGGCGGGAGCCTTCCAAGCTCCTAGCGTGGGTTCGATTCCCATCACCCGCTCCAGGTCTTGTGTGCGCCTGTAGCTCAGCTGGACAGAGCGGCTGGCTTCTACCCAGATGGTCGGGGGTTCGAATCCTCCCAGGCGCGCCAGGTTTATCTTCAGGGTTGGCGGTGAACGTAGCTCAGCTGGTAAGAGCGCCAGGCTGTGGCCCTGGAGGCCGCGGGTTCGAATCCCGTCGTTCACCCCATCAAGACCATTCGCCCGGTCCGGTCCGGACAGGCTCGAGTGGACGCGTGAAGGACCGGTTGGCGCTGGGGCGTGGCCAAGCGGTAAGGCAGGGGACTTTGGATCCCCGATCGTTGGTTCGAATCCAGCCGCCCCAGCCATCTTTTTAGGGGGCCATTAGCTCATCGGGTAGAGCATCCGCCTTTTAAGCGGAGGGTGGAAGGTTCGAGTCCTTCATGGCCCACCACCTTTGACGAGCCGGGCGGGCGTGGCGGAACGGCAGACGCGCGCGGCTTAGGACCGCGTGGGCCTGGCCCGTGGGAGTTCGAATCTCCCCGCCCGCACCACTCGTCTAGTCTCCGGGCCCCTCCCGCGTCCCGCGCCTCTGCCCCGGCGAGCCCCCGGTCGACCGGTTGAGCCGAGGGCCGGAGAGCTCCGGGAACGGCGGACCGTCTGGGAGCCCGGTCCCTGGAGTGAAGAGCCCGAGCATGAGTCAACCCGAACCCGGAGCCGGCGTCGCCGTCAACGTCGAACGACTGTCCCCGCACCGCGTACGGTTGGAGGTCTCCGTCAGCGCCCAGGAGGTCGCCCGGGCCTTCGACCGTGCCTTCCGCCGCCTGTCCTCCCGCGCCAACATCCCCGGTTTCCGCCGCGGTAGGGCTCCCCGTCCTGTCGTGGAGCGCCACTTCGGCCGCGAGGTCCTGCGCGACGAGGCGATCGACCTCCTGCTCAACGACTCCTACGCCCGCGCCCTGGAGACCGAGGGGCTCGACCCCATCGACCAGCCCGAGCTCGAGGTCGTGCGCTTCGAGGAGGGCGAGCCCTTCGTCTACAAGGCCACGGTGGACGTCAAGCCCGAGGTCACGTTGGGCCAGTACACCGGCCTCGGTCTCGAGCTCAAGCCACGCCCGGTCGAAGAGGCCGACGTGCAGCGCCAGCTGGAGGCTATCGCCGACCGGGCGGCCGTCCTGGAGCCGGTCGAGGCGGAAACCCTCCTCGAGGACGGTCTCTTCGCCGTCGTCGACTGGCACGCGACCGTGGACGGCAAGAGCTTCCCCGGCGGTGACATGGAGGGCGCCCTGGTCCGCATGGGCTCGCACCAGCTCGACCCGGAGATCGAGAAGGCGCTCTACGGCGCCAAGACCGGCGATGTGCGGGAGTGCACCGTGCACTTCTCCGAGGAGGCGGCGAGCGAGGACCTGAGAGGGAAGGACGCTCTCTTCCGGATCGTGGTCAAGGAGGTCAAGCGGAAGAAGACCCCCGACCTCACAGACGAGCTCGCCATCCAGCTCACCGGGCACGACCTGGTCTCCCTGCGCGGGCGGCTCCGGGAGCGCCTGGAGTTCGAGGCCATGCGGCAGGCCCAGGAGGAACTGGCCCACAACATCATCGAGAGGGTCACCGCCGAGGCTACCGTCGACCTCCCCGAGAAGATGGTCGAGCGGCGCATGGCCCGCCGCAGGGCCGAGACGGAGGCGCGCCTCGCGCGCGGCAACATGAACCTCGACGATTACCTGCGGGCGGTCGGCCTGGAAAGAGAGCAGTGGGAGAAGGACCTGCGCTCCCGCGTGGAACATGAGCTGAAACGGGAGATTGTCCTGGAGGCCATCGCCCGCCGCCAGGACATCCAGGCCGACGACGGCGAGGTCGCCTTCGAGATGATGCGTTACGCGGCCGCGACCGGGGAGAAGCCGGAGAAGGTGCGGAGGGAGTTCTCCTCGCCGGAGCGACTGGCGGCGCTGCGTTCGAGGATAATCCTGGACAAGACCGTCCAGTATCTAGTGCGTGAGAACACGGTCCGGCCGGAGGCCGCCAAGGCGCCCGCGGCACCCACCCGGGATAGACTGCAAGAAGGCGGCGCGGAGCCCGCTCCGGACGAGCAGTCCTCGCAGGAAGGTCCGGAAGGGCGACCGCCTGAAGGGAGAGGGGACGAATGAGCGGTTACCTCGTTCCGATCGTGGTCGAGCAGACGCCCAGGGGCGAGCGCTCCTACGACATCTACTCTCGTCTCTTGAAGGACCGCATCATCTTCATCGGTACCGAGATAGACGACCATGTCGCCAACCTGGTGGTTGCGCAGCTACTGTTCCTGGAGAGCGAGGACCCGGAGAAGGACATCCATCTCTACATCAACTCTCCGGGGGGGTACGCCCACTCGGGTCTGGCCATCTACGACACGATGCAGTACGTGAAGAGCGACGTGTCCACCATCTGCGTCGGCATGGCGGCCAGCGCGGCGGCGGTCATCCTGGCCGGTGGGGCCAAGGGCAAGCGCTTCGCTCTGCCGAACAGCCGCATCATGATTCACCAGCCGGCCGGCGCCGCCCAGGGCCAGGCTACCGACATCGAGATACACGCCAGGGAGATTCTGCGGACGCGGGAGAAGCTGAACGAGATTCTGGCCAAGCACACCGGGCAGCCTATCGAGCGGGTGGCCAAGGACACCGACCGCGACTTCTTCATGTCCGCGGAGGAGGCCCAAAAGTACGGCATCGTCGACTCCGTACTACACCCGCGGGACCTCGCAAAGCGGTAAGCTAGGGGTCAAGAGGGCCGGCGACGGCCCGGCCGGGAAGAGGTGAAGCATGTTCAAGTTCACCGACGAGAAGGGCCAGCTCAAGTGCTCGTTCTGCGGAAAGGCTCAGGACCAGGTCAAGCGCCTGGTGGCCGGTCCCGGCGTCTACATCTGCGACGAGTGTATCGAGCTCTGCAACGAGATCATCGAGGACGAGTTCAGTGAGGAGCTGGAGCTCGAGCTCAAGGACTTGCCCAAGCCGAGGGAGATAAAAGCCTACCTGGACGACTACGTCATCGGCCAGGAACGGGCCAAGCGCATCCTGTCGGTGGCCGTCTACAACCACTACAAGCGCATCAACCTCGGCGGGAAGATTGACGATGTCGAGCTCCAGAAGTCCAACATCGTCATGCTCGGTCCGACCGGCTCGGGCAAGACGCTCCTGGCCCAGACCCTAGCCCGCTTCCTCAACGTGCCGTTCGCCATCGCCGACGCCACCAGCCTGACCGAAGCCGGCTATGTGGGTGAGGACGTCGAGAACATCCTGCTCAAGCTCATCCAGAACGCGGACTACGACATCGAGAAGGCCGAGAAGGGCATCGTCTACATCGACGAGATCGACAAGATTGCCCGGAAGTCGGAGAACCCGTCCATCACGCGGGACGTGTCCGGCGAGGGCGTTCAGCAGGCCCTGCTCAAGATTCTGGAGGGGACCGTCGCCAGCGTGCCGCCGCAGGGCGGCCGGAAGCACCCCCACCAGGAGTTCATCCAGATAGACACGACCAACATCCTCTTCATCACCGGCGGTTCGTTCGAGGGCATCGACAAGATTATCATGAACCGCGTCGGTAAGAAGGGGCTCGGTTTCGGGGCTGAGGTGCGGACCTCCCAGGAGAAGCTCCGGGTCGGCGAGATCCTGGCCAAGATAATGCCGGAGGACCTGCTCAAGTTCGGGATGATCCCCGAGTTCGTCGGGCGAGTCCCCATCATCGTAACCCTGGACGCCCTCGACGAGCAGGCGCTCATCCGCATCCTGACCGAACCCAAGAACGCGCTGGTGAAGCAGTACAAGAAGCTCTTCGAGTTGGACAACATAGACCTCGAGTTCACCGACGACGCGCTCAGGACCATCGCGGCCGAGGCTCTAAAGCGGAACACCGGTGCACGCGGTCTCCGGGCCATCCTGGAGGACATAATGCTCGACGTGATGTACGAGCTTCCCTCCCGCGGTGACGTCTCCAAGTGCATCATCAACGCCGAGGTCGTGAAGAAGCAGCGGGAGCCCATCCTGGTGGCGGGACCGCCCAAGCGGGCCGCCGCGGGTGCGGGGGGCTCCGCCAAGCCCGGGGCCGAGACGGCTTAGCGGCACGGGCTGCCGGGCGACCCGGCCAGCCTGAGGGCAAGGCTCACCGCCTCCTCGGGGCTCGAGGCGACGCGCACCCCCGGGTCCGGTCCGGGCCGACCGGCGCGCTCGACCCGCCAGGTCTCCAGGCCCACGACCGGGCGGCCGACGTTGAGGGCGAGCCCTATCTCGGAGAGGGTACCGTAACCGCCGCCGACGGCGATGACCGCGTCGGCGGTCTTCACTATCACGGCGTTGCGCGCGCTACCCATCCCGGTGGCCACGGCCACGGTGAGGTAGGGGTTGCCCTCGGCCCGCGTCTCCCCGGGGAGGATGCCCACGATGAGACCACCTCGTCGGGCGGCGCCTCGTGCTGCGGCCTCCATCACCCCCGTGCGTCCGCCGCAGACGAGGACCGCCCCCCGGCGGGCGAGCTCGTCCCCCACCCGTTCGGCCAGCGAGAGTTCCTTCTCGCTCGCCTCGGCCGCCCCGACGACGGCGATGTAGGGTCGGTGGGTCATCAAGGGAGCTCCAATCCGCACCTTGCGGCCACGGCCCGTGCCAGTCGCTCGAAGTCCCGCCGGGCTTCCTGGACGGCGTCGGCGTGCGAGCCGATGGCTCCGTCCGCCGGTCGGAGATGGAAAATCGGTTTCCTGGCCTCCATGGCCATAGGCATCAGGCTGCGGTAATGCTTCAGTAGCGCCACGCAGTGCTTGTCCGACGACGGGTCAGCCTCGGTGGCGGCGCAGGACTCCTGGCCCAGGACCGCTTCGCGGTATACATGGGGTATCCGCTTCATCCAACGCTCGTACGCCAGCACGGGACGGTCCAGGCGCACGGCGTGCTGTTGGACCACGTACCCTACCGGGTTCATCGCGGGCTGCGGCAGTGGTAGGCCTGGTTCTGGATTGCGGTCGACCCGCTCTTCCCACTCCTCGCGCCACCGACGGAGGGCGGGACCGAGGTTCCTGAGACCCTGTAGGGAGAAGAGGTCAGGATTCAGCGGAACGAGAACGTGCTCTGCGGCAACCAAAGCTGCGCGGTTGATGGCGCCGAGATTAGGACCTACATCCACCAACGCCAGATGCGCCTGCCGTAAGGCCATGGCTGCTCTTATCACACGATAAAAAGCAGACACGACCCGGAAGGCGCGCTCCTGGCGGTCGAGACATTTGGGCCAGTTCTCGCTGAGGGAGTCCTCGAACAGAGACAGGGACAGGTCCCCAGCGACCAGGCCGATGTTGTCGCTGATATCTTCTACATGGGGTTCGGAGACGTCGCCGGTGCCCTTGATTAGCGGTTGAATCGCGCCGTAGACGGTCTTCGCGTGTCCGGATTCGGGCCACAGCTGCTCGAGTCGTTCGTCATCGAGAAACATCGCCGTGAGGTTAGCCTGGGGGTCAAGGTCCACCGCGACCACGCTGAGGTCGAGGTCCGCGAAGGCCCAGGCCAGGTTGTAGCAGAGGGACGTCTTCCCCACGCCCCCCTTGTTGTTGAAAAGGACTAGAGTGGTCACGCGTGAGCCCTCCGAATCGTCACAGACACAGCGGTGGGCTGGAAGTCGAATTGGGGCTCGGGGTTACCGTTCCGCTCTAGCGCACGCCTTGTCAAGGCCAGGCCGACCCCGAACCGCTGGACGAACCCGAGCACCTTCAGACCTTCAGCTACCAGTGGATTCCGGTAGTCGGTGGCTCCTTTCCAGATTGACTCCGGGGTGACGTTGCCGTAAAGTCCGCCGGGGCTCCAGATCTCGACGCGGTCGTCGAACCATGTGACCCTGACGGGTGCGTTGGACTCGTAGGTGCGGTGCATGACGGCGTTCCGGAAGACCTGCCGGAGCGCCTCGATAGGGTAGTCCGGGCGACGCACCTCGGTCGGGACGCCGGTAATCTGCGTGGCCGTCGATATATTGGCCTCGAAGACATCCTCGGTGAACCGGATGACCTGTGGTAGAGGACCTGCAATCTCCTTCTGGTCCCGGATGGGGTCGGTCGGGTGGGTTCCGTCCAGTCTGAGGAATTGGACGTAAGAACCGGGCAACCACCGCAGGGGGTCGCGTCCGAAGAGCAACAACGCGGCGGCGTTAGGGGTCGGTTCGCGCTGGAGGAATCTCAGGGACCTCAGTTGCTCCTCCAGGTCCCGGTCGTTCGCCGCCAGAGTGTCCGGGTCTACTGCCCGGGGCAGGTACTCACGCTCGAACGCTCTGAGGTCCAGCTCATCGAGCGTCGCCCCGCGCACGGGGCGCTGGTCGAAGGAAAGCGCGGCCGACAGACGGCGCTCGTTCAGCATCCGCTCGTCAGCTAAGGTTGCCACATCCCTCCGCGGACCGACTCTCACCCATGTTCGCCCCCTATACCGCACAGGTGGCGAATCCGACGGGTACACGATGACGACAGCCACCGGGGACCCCTTGATTATCCTCTTCTCCACCGTCATGGTTGGGGGTGGCAAGATGTTCCCGTCCGACCTCATCTGGGAGAGCGTCCGGAGCACCTCGTCGGTAATTTCGAGCTTCGAGGGGGTGCCGTCGGGATTGATGCCGACGAAAATCACGCCGGGTTTGCCTCGTCCAGGCAGGTCATTCGCAAATGCGCAGATAGTCTCGCAAATAGCATGCCGGTCTCCCAGCCCGGCCTTCCTCTCCACCCGGTCCGCTTCCCCGCCTTCCAAGAGCGCCTCCAGTTCGGCATCGTCCAGCATCTGAGTGGCCGGCATTTGAAGGCACCCCTTCCCGGCGTCTCACGCATCGCCCACTTCTTTTTCTTTCCACGCATCCCGCCGGACAACCTCTCCCGACGGGACCGGGCCCGGAGGGAGCAGGCCCGGAGGCCCGGAGGGGGCAGGCCCGGAGGGGGCGGGCCCAGATCCACGCATCTGTCGTCCAGCCTTCTACAAGAGTTTTATCCCGGTGCGCCTAGAATGAATCCGCATGGACCTCACTGGGCTTGGGGGGTGCTCGCCTTGCGCCTACTCATCGTGGAGGATGAAGTCGAACTGGCCGAAACGGTGCGGCGGGCTCTCGGCCGGGCCGGCTGGGCGGTCGACCTGGCCGCGGACGCCGCCGAGGCTGAGGAGAAGGTCGGACTCTACGCTTACGACGCCGTGGTGCTCGACCTCAACTTGCCCGACCTCGACGGCGTCGAGCTTTGCCGCCGACTCCGGGTCGGGGGTCTCCGGTCCCGGTCCTCATGCTCACGGCCCGCCACCGGGTTTCAGACCGAGTCGTCGGCCTCGATGCCGGGGCCGACGACTACCTCGTCAAGCCCTTCCACCTAGCCGAGCTCCAGGCCCGCCTCCGGGCGCTGGTGCGGAGGGCGGGGCTGGCAGCCGGGGGCGCGGGACGGACCGGAGCCCCAGCAGACACGGGGACGATGGGGGCCGCCACGGTCGTTCGCGTCGGCGGGCTCACCCTCGACCCGGCAACCCTCGAGGCCACCTACGACGGCCGGCCCGTGCGGCTCACCGCCCGCGAGTTCGCCGTCCTGGAGCACCTCGCCCGCCGTAGCCCGGCGGTAGTCTCCGCCGAGGAGCTCCTCGAGCACGTCTGGGACGAGCGGACCGACCCCTTCACCAACACCGTCCGCGTCCACGTGGCCAATCTCAGGCGCAAGCTCCGCGAGACCACGGGGGAGAACCTCATCGAGACCGTCATCGGTAGGGGGTACCGGCTGTGCGCCCGCTAGACCCCGGTCTTGAGCACAGGGGGCCGTCGTGCGCCCGGCGGGCAGCCCCGCACCTGAGCCTCCACAGCCGCCTGGCCCGCTCGTACGGCTTGGTCATCATCCTCGGCGTCCTCACCTTCGCGCTGGTCCTCGGTGTGGGATTCCTGACGCTCAGGGCGTTGACCGGACGGCCGCTCACCTGGCTTGGGCCCAGGGTCTGGTCGGTGCAGGCCCTGACCGTCGAGGATTCTCCTATCGCGCTTCCGGCCGACGGCAGGGCCCCTGCCATCGCGGTCTTCGGCAGCCGGGTCTACACGCCCGAGGAGCTCGACCGGCTCCTCGGTGCCGAGCTCGGCCGCCGTCTCGCCACCGCCGCCGCGGGCGCCCTGGCCGTGACGGTGCTCGGCGCGGCCGGGGCCGGCCTGCTTCTGGCCCGGCGGGTCACCCGTCCCCTCGGAGCCATGGCCGACCTCGCCCGGGAAATCTCCGAGACCGGGCTGGGGCGTCGCCTGGTCGTACCGGACACGGACGACGAGCTCGCCCGCCTGGCCAAGGCCTTCAATGGTGCCCTGGACCGCCTCGAGGCCGCCTTCCGCGACCTCGAGGGGCTGACCTCCCAGGCCTCCCACGAGCTGCGCAACGGTCTGGCCCTGGTCCAGGCCCACCTCGAGGCCGGCCTGGCCGCCCCGGCCGACCTCGAGGCCGAGGCGAGGGCGGCCCTGGGGGCCACCGAGCGCCTCGCCCGTTGGGCGGAGGACGTCCTCAGCCTCTCCGGGCGGACCACGCCGGACGCCCCCGGGCCGGTCGACCTGGCCCTTCTCGCCGCCGAGGCTGCCGACGAGTACTCCCGCCCCGGCCGCGTCCTCGACCTAGATGTCCCCGCCGAGGGCGTCCCTCTAGCCTGCGGGCACGAGACCTGGCTCCGGCGGGCGGTCGCCAACCTCCTCGACAACGCCTTCAAACACGGCCCGCCGCAGGGCCCGGTCGAGGTGAGGGTCTTCCACCGCTTCGACGCCGTGGTCCTGTCGGTGACGGACCACGGCCCCGGCATCCCCGACGCGGAGCTCCACCGCGTCTGGGAGCCCCGCTGGCGAGGGGAGGCGGCCCGCCGGGAGGGGAGGGGGGCTTCGGCCTCGGGCTGGCCCTGGTCCGCCAGGCGGCCGAGGCCGCCGGCGGCGCGGTGCACGTTTTGTCCAAGAGTGGGAAGGGCACGACCTTCTACCTCTCGCTTCCTCTTTGGACAGCCGGCCTGTGAGGCCTCCGGTTCAGGTCCGGCCCCGGGCTCCCGGGGCCTTGTCTTTACGCCTTCTTTAACCCGCGGAGAGTAAGCTTGGGCCAGGAGGAACCCTACAACGGAAGAACGGGAGGGATGCCCTCTGCTGACCGTCCTTCTCAGGGCCTGGCGGAACCTGGTCAGGACGCCGGGCCGGACCCTTCTCCTGGTCGTCGTGCTCGGGGCCCTCTTCGCCCTCGGGGTCATCGGCCTGGCCGTCAAGGCCGGGGCCGAGCTCGGCCTGCTCGAGGCGAAGGCGGCCCTGGGGACCGAGGTGAGGCTCACCCCCAACGTCCGGGGCTTCAGGCACGTCATCATCGAGGGCGGCGAGATGCCCGAGCCGGAGCTCATCCCGGAGGAGCTGGCCTCCTCGTTGGCCTCCTCGCCCTACGTCGTGGACACGGACCGGCGCGTCATCGCGGCCGCCGAGTCCCCCGACCTCGAGATGGTCGAGCTCGAGACCGCGTCCGAACCGGACCGGCTCCTCCCCTTCCCGGGGGCCGGGCGGCGGGGCTTCTTCATCGGGTCCTTCCAGACCGGCTTCCGGGTGACCGGCCTCACACGGCCGGACGGCATCCTCGAAGAGGCCCAAGGCGTGGCCGAACTGGTAGCCGGGCGCCTCTTCACCCGTGAGGAGGCCGAGTCCGGGGCGCCCGTGGCGGTTATAGATGAGCTCCTGGCCGAGAAGAACGGGCTTGAGCCCGGGGACACCTTCACCCTGACCGGTGAAGACGGGGAGCGGAGCGTCGAGCTCACCGTGGTCGGGGTGACCAGCGAGCCCACCCCGACCGAGCTCTCCGGGGCGGCCAGCGTCAGGCTCGTGCTCCTCGGCGGGGCGAACAACATCTACGTGCCGTGTGCCGTCGCCCAAGAGCTCGGCGGCCAGGAAGGGCTCTTGACCTCGGTGACCTACTACCTCGACGCCCCGGAGCATGTCGACGCCTTCCGCGAGGAGGCGACGGCGAAGGGCCTGGACACCGAGAAGTTCCTCCTCGCGGCCAACGACCTCCGCTACGAGATGGCCTCGGCCCCCTTCGAGGCGCTCGGCGGCTTCGCCCGGGCCGGCATCATCGCGGTGGCCGTCACCGGTGCCCTGGTCGTGGCCCTCCTCGTGACCCTGGTGACGCGGGAGCGGAAGCTGGAGATAGGCATCCTGCGCGCGCTGGGTGCCGGGCGCCGGGCCGTGGCCGGGCAGTTCGTGGTCGAGACCCTGACCGTCTGCCTAGTGGCCCTGCTCGTGGGCGGCCTGGTTGGGGGCCTCGTCGCGCAGGACACCGCCCAAGCCCTCCTGGAGAAGGAGATGGCGAGCCTTCACAGCGGGCGCCTCGGCCGGGCGGCCGTCCTGCCCGGTGGGGTCAGCTTCATCCAGGGCCCCCCGCCGGCGGGCGACCAGGCGACACCGGAAATCCGCGTGGTCTTCGGCTGGCGCGAGGTCGCGGCGGTCCTGGGCTTGGGGCTGGTCCTGGCCCTTTCGGGGAGCGCCGCCTCCGTGTGGTGGAGCATGCGCGTCGAGCCCATGAGCATCCTGACGTCAAGGACCTGACCGCGAGGGCCGGAGGTGACCCGGATGGTGACCGAGACGACCAGTCCGAACCCCACGAGCAACGGCCCCCTCATCGAGCTCGACGGGGTGGCCTACACCTACCGGACGCCGGGCGGCGCGCCCGTGCAGGCGGTGCGCCGCGCCACGGGTGCCTTCCACCGGGGGCGGGTGTACGCCATCATGGGCCGCTCGGGGAGCGGGAAGTCCACACTCCTCTCCCTCATGGCGGGCCTGGACCTCCCCACCGAGGGCGAGATCCGCTTCGAGGGGGTCTCTCTGGCCCGCCTCGACCGCGACGCCTACCGGCGCCGCAAGGTGGGCCTGGTCTTCCAGACCTTCAACCTGCTGCTGCAGCTCACCGGGCTCGAGAACGTCGTGCTGGCCGGGGAGCTGTGCGGCTGGCCTGCCCGGGAGCGCCGGGCGCGGGCTACGGCCCTCCTCGGACGCGTGGGCATCGACCCGACCACGGCCTCCCGGAGGAGCCTGCGCCTGAGCGGCGGAGAACAGCAGCGGGTGGCCATCGCTCGGGCCCTGGCGGCCGAGCCACCGCTCATCCTGGCCGACGAGCCCACGGGCAACCTCGACCAGGAGACCGGGCGGGCCATCGTCGAGCTTTTGACCTCGCTGGCCCGCCGGGAAGGCCGGTGCGTCATCATCGCCACCCACGCCCCGTCCGTGGCGGCCGAGTGCGACGAGGTCTGGAACATCAGCGACGGGAGGCTACTGCCGGTGACGGAAGGACCATAACCCATGAAAAACAGGGGGTCGCTGCTGTGTGCCGTGAGCGACGTTCTGCAGGATAGGATGGCTTCCTGATTAAAGCCCGGACCTTCCCTGCCGCATGACTTCGGGTAGCCACCCGGGTGACGGCACCAGACAACGACCCCGCGTACTCCCTCAGGGAAGCTCGCGGCGCACGGCTAGCGGCTTCAGATCATGATGCCGCCCGCGCAGCAGCCTCCGCTGCCGCAACCACGCGAAGCCGTCTTGATGTTAACCACGTTGGGCTTCTCGTACTTCATACATTTCACCCCCTTCCCAGGTACGGTCCGGGCAATGAGGTAGGGCGCCCGCCGCCAACCTGGAAGACGCTGCCGCCGTTCGCCTCGGCAGCGTCAGTCCGGCCAACGGGTCGGTGCGACCACGCCTATCGAGTCATTGAACATACAGACCATCGAGATGCGGTCGGCCAGGAAGGAGAAATCCGGGACGGACGTGACCGTTCTCGACATGTCGGGATTGTCCAGGTCCATGAATAGGATGTCAGAGCCGTCTCGGCAGACGACCGCTGCGTGGAGCGCCTGTCCTATGTCCTCACCCACCGCGCAGCCGACCGCGACGAAGACATCCGTGGGTCCGCATCCCGCTGCCCGCAACAAGGCACAGGCGAACAGGGCTGTTTCCAGACAGGGTCCCAGAGCCTCGCCAGCGTCCTCAGCTGCTACCGTACGGGCATAGGCCTTGCGGTGCTCCTCTCCCTGCTCGCGATACCAAGCAGCAAAACGCCTGGCAATCTCGCCGGGAGAAGCAGGGCTGGTCGTTCCCGTCCGCTCGCTCCCCGCGCCTGGGTTGGGCAACCCCTTAGCCAGAACCATCACCTTGGGGTCATCGGGACGGACAAGTTTCGTATACGCAAGCGAATCACCGGCACACATAGACCTCAGGGAACAGACCCTCCTCCCATAGCGCCCGGCAATCAGGCCAAGCGGCGGCGAAACTCCCGCTAACCGTGTAGACCTCAACAGGACACTGGTTTCCGCAGAGCGTGGCAAACAGGCACCTGGAGCAGGGCTCATCCATCGCGGAGGGTCCTAGGGCAGCTAGCTCATGCAGAAGTGGGCTGTCGCGGAGAATCTCCCGGACGGGTCGCTCGCCGGTCTCGTCGAGGACCACGTCCGGTCGCCCACACAACGTCAACCTTCCATCCCCCCGCAGACCTATGGCGCCCCGGAAGTCACAGACGCGGCGGCCTACACTCAGGCTGTAGGGGTCGAGGAGAACCCAGGGCACAAGGGCCATAATCCTGCCCGGGAACCTCGCATGCAGCTCCTTCAGGCCCGCAGCGAAGGAAGGGTAACCCCTAAGCCCGTCTCTATCAGCCCAAAGGTAACGCAACTTGACCTTCCGGAATGAATGGAGCAACTCATGGGCTCGCCGGACAAATCTGCCTAGGTCGGCGGGGGTCACAGCCAGTGCGGCCACAGTCTCGCCTGGGAACCACGGGGGTACCGCAGGCACATCTCCTGTTGCCGTCGCGGTGGAGTCCATGAGGACCGAGACCTCGACTGACCAGGAGTGCTTGGCCAAGGAGTCCCACGGTATGTCCGCGTAGCCGTGGGTCAACTGCCAGGCCAGGCTGCTCTGCAGCGCTGCCTGGGAGCACAACTCGATGTGCTCCCCGAGCAGCTGACTTGGTAGCGCGAGCGAACCCGCCTCAGGGCGTGAGCCACACAGCCCTCGTCCGGGCCACCGCAAGACGACAGTGTGTAGGCCTAGTCCGCGTAGTTCCTGAAGTGTGCGGGTGAACCTGGCTGAGAGGTGCTGATTGCCCGCGGGCCGGTCAATAGCGGCCTCGGGCAGGGCCCATCCGTCGGGGTACACGTAGACCAGGCGGATTTCGCTAAAGCCCCGGTTTTCTGCGCGCGAACCGTTCAACGTACCAGTAACTCCTCAGGGAAAAGGCCGTCCTGGAGCAATTGCTCGCACATCGGGCATGGCCCTAGGAGATTACCGTATATCTCGTAGCTCATGGCCGGGCACACGTTTGCGCAATGGGCGGCCAGGACGCACCGCCCACAGACACCCTTGAAATCGCGCGCCGTGGCAGTGCGTAGCCGCTCGAGGGCCGGAGAGTCCACCCAAATCTCCTGCAGAGTACTGCGTCGGATGTTTCCCAAGACGGCTTCGGGATGTCCCAGACCTATTCCACAGACCGATACGTCCCCGTTCGGCATCACCCCGAGAATCTCGGTGAAACGGCAACGTATCTGAACGACCGCGCTCGCGGGGTTGACCAGGGACCAGGGGAGGATTGTCGCCACCCGCCGGGGATAGCGCTCGGCCAGACGGACTAGTCGCTCTGCCAACGCTTTCAGCTCGCTTGAGCTCAGAGCCAGCCGCTCACCTGTCCGTGCCCTGCCCATCGGGACACAAGGCGAAATCCTGGCCGTACTCACACCGAGGGTCTCCAAGACGTAAGTGCACGTCTCCTCGATGTCGTCTATAGTGGTCGCAAAGACGGCCGTAAGGGTTGTGACCCTTAAGCCGTGCCTCATCGCACGACCGATGTTGGCGGCTACCTGTTCCAAGCCCACGCTGCCACGCCGGATGTGGGCATAGACCTCAGGGCGATGCGTGTCCAAGCTGATGCAAATCTCACTGAGGCCGGCCCCAGCTAGGCGGCTTGCCATCTCCTCGGTGAGCAGTGTGGCATTGGTCTCGACCGTGGAGAATAACCCCAGACGCGATGCTTCCTGGACAATCCGGACCGTCACGTCAGGGCGCAAGAGCGGTTCTCCCCCGGTTACCTTGACGGACTGGAGGCCAAGCTCACAAGCCTGGCGAACGAGGGTGGCACACTCATCTGCACTGAGAAGCGACCCGGTCTTGCGGGCGGCATAACCGGCATCAACCCAGCAGTGTATGCACTGCTGGTTACAGTCGTTCGTCACATGAAAGAACAGTGAACTCAGGTTTGGAGCGCTACCCGTTACCGGCATACACAACCCAACCCTTCCAAGCGGTCCAGCAGCTCGTCGGCGTCGGCCCGGCATGTCTCGACGTCGACTCCGGTCTCGAGGGCCAGTCGGGCGACGGCCTCCTCCCAACTGGTCCCATCGTGTACCAGCTTGAGAAGGAACGCAGCAGTGCGGTTGAGGGCCCAAATCTCCCCGGTACCAGGGTCGTGGACGTATCCACCTTCAGGGAGGAACACCCATCTCATGCTGCCGTTCAGGGTTACCACGACCCCAACCCCCTCCTTCATCCTTGTGGTTGAACACCTAATCGCGAGACCGCCACTCAATCTTGGACGAGACAATCCAAACCGAGAGAAGGGAGAACCCGGCCAGGATAGCTAACGCCGTCCAGGTCTGACCGTCCACCGTGCCGCGCAGACCTGCGCGCAGGGCCTCGGCGAAGTGGGTCGTGGGAACGAGGGCCGAAGGGATGGCGATGGCCGGGGGCAGAGCTGAGCGTGGGACGAACACCGGCGCGAGGAAGACGATGAGAGGGTTCAGCACCTGGGTCGCCAGGCTGGCCACCCGTCCGTTCGGGCTGTAGAACCCGACGAGCGCACCCAGACCGGACAAAGCCAGGCCCCCGAGGGGTACGACCAGCAGCAGGACCGGGTGGAAGGTGAAGCTGAGCCCGAAGCACAGGGACCCCACTATCAGGACGAGCAACGCGGACGGGAGGGTGAAGAGCATCGACCTCACCAACGTGGCCATCACGAAAGCGACCTTGCCGACCGGGAGAGCGGCGAAGAAGTCGAAGGTGTGATAGTCCTTCATGCTGCCTATCTCCTGGCCAAGGCTGAGCATGCCGGCCGTGGCGAGGCTCTGTGTGACGTTACCCGTTATCACGTAGAGCATGGCCTCCGGGTTCGTCCGGCCGAGCAGGAGCCATAAGAACACGACGAAGACCAAAGGAACGAAAGTCATTTGGACCACGAACCAGAACCATCGGATCCTCATCTCCAGCATCTGGCCGCAGAGTATGAGCCAGAAGTCGGTGAGAGACTTCCGGAGACCGGCAACACGTGAGGACGTGGTCACAATCTCAGAGTCGGCCTCGGCGAGGCGTCCTGGCTCACTCGAAACCGCGTCGCGTGACGGCGACATACACATCCTCCAAGGTCGGCGGGATAACCCGGTAGTCCTCCAGCATCATCCTCACGTCAGGGGCCATCACCAGGTGGAGGAGTGACGACACTTCAGAGGGATTGGCGTAGGCCCAGACCTGCCCCGGCCTCACTTCCTGGGCGCCCGGCAGGTCATGGAGCAGGCGCCGTACCAAAGCCAGCCGCTCGGCGTCCGCGGGTCCGAGCGTCTGACTCGGCCCGGTCGTCGAGGTCGCAGCCAGCCGGACTTCCAACCTGACCCGTTCACCCAAGCGCCTCCGGAGCTCGCCCGGCGTACCGGAAGCCTTCACTTCCCCGGAGTCCAGGATGATGACCCGGTCCAGCACCCGCTCGGCCTCGAAGACGTTGTGGGTGACGAGCAGGATAGTCGTCCCGTGGCTCTGCCTGAGGTCTAACAGGTGGTTCCACACGGACTGACGCAGGACCGGGTCCAACTCGTTCGTGGGCTCGTCGAGGACGAGCACGGGAGGCTTCCCGACCAAGGCCGCGAGCAGCAGGACGAGACGCTTCTCGCCACCGCTCAACCGGCCGACCAGTCTTTCCCGGAGACGGTCGGCGCCGAACCGTTCGACCAGGTCATTGACCTCGGCCAACGCCGCCCGAGGAAGCATACCCTTTAGGCGGGCGGCATGGTACAGAAGTTCGCGCACCTTGTAGGCCCAGAGGTACAAAGGGTGCTGGGCGTAGTAGCCTACTTTCGTGGACGGGAACGTGGGATTGCGCCCCACATCGACCCCGAGAAGCCGGATGGTCCCGGAGGTAGGCCTGAGCAGCCCCATGACCATCCGGACCAAGGTGGTCTTGCCGGCCCCGTTGGGCCCGAGGAGCCCGAGTATCTCGCCCTCATGCGCCTCGAGCGACAGGCTCCGGTTGGCAATGACGCCCGACCGGTAGACCTTGATCACATCGCGGGTCTCGATTACAGGTAGCGCCATGATTCTCCTTCCATCCCTGGTACAGCATACGGCGCCATACTTGTCATGTCCTGGGGTAAGTTCGTCCCCGGGCCCATCCGTTCCTGCCACCCATCCGGCCCGCCAGAGGGCACCGGCATGTTGGCAGGAACCCCGGTCGGGACGGACAAAGGGAGAGCCTGGGAGGCGGGGCTCATGTCGCTCGCGTGTCGGGGGAGGCACATCCCACCTACCTGCGCTTGGTCGAGGAGGCTCGACCGGCGGGAGGCGACCCGGCCGGGCTCGCCCGTCCGGCCGTCGCCGGGGCTGCTCCTACACATGCTCCCGGGGCTGGTCCGCCTGGTGGCCCGCGTCGTCCGCGACAGAGGGGGGAGAGGCCTCCGGCCACGACCGGGCGGAGGCCCTGGTCCTCTCGCCCCGGCCCGGAGCGGTGGGCGGTCTTGAGGTCTGGAACTGGGCCTTGGGCGAGACCAAGGTCACCTACCACGCCCTCTTCCCGCGGGCCTGGACCGTCTACGAGGAGCCCGTGCCCGGCCTCAGGCTGACCTGCCGGCAGGTCTCGCCGGTCATCCCCCACGACTACCGCGACTCGAGCCTCCCGGCGGCCGCCTTCGTGTGGACGGTCGAGAACACCGGCGCGGACGAGGCCGAGGTCGTTCTCCTTCCAGAACGGGACGGGCGGCCCCAACGACCTTGCCGGAGGCCACCAGAACCGGCCTTTCTGCGAGCCGGCGGGCGACGGGGAGGTCCGCGGCGTCCTGCTCGAACACCGTCACCGCCAGGCCAAGGTCCTCGGCCCGGGGGAGGGCCGCAAGGACAGGGCGGTCTACGAGGACCCCCTGACCTTCGCCGTCGCCGCCCTGGCGGGGGACGAGGTCGAGGTCACCGTGCGCCCGCGTTTCACGGTCCAGAGCGACAGGGCGGGGCAAGCCGGTCGGCGGGCCCGTGGGCCCAACGCCGGACCGGCCGTGGGACCGCCCGCCGGACCCTTCACCGCCGCGGACCTCTGGCGGGAGTTCGCGGGCCACGGCCGCCTGGGCGTGGTCGGGACCGGGGAGGGGATAGGGGAGACCCCTCCCTCCTTGCCGGGGGAGGCCATCGGGGGCGCCCTCTCGGCGCGGACCGTCGTGCCGCCCGGCGAGGCCCGCGAGCTCGTGGCCTGAGACATGCCGGTGGCCCGCTTCGGCTTGGGCACGGGGTGGAACAGGCGGTACACTCGGTTCTACGGCCACGACGGGCGGGCGGCCCCGGCCCTCGCCCGGGACGCCGTCCTGCGCCTGGAGGATTGGGAACGGACCATCGAGGCTTGGCAGGAGCCGGTGCTCTCCGATCCCCGGCTCCCCGACGGGTACAAGAGCCTCCTCTTCAACGAGACCTACTACCTCGTCGACGGTGGCACCGTCTGGACGGCGGAGCCCGGCATCGGGCACTTCGCCTACCTCGAGAGCCACGAGTACCTGATGTACAACACCTACGACGTCCACTTCTCGGCCTCGTTCGCCCTGGCGATGAACTGGCCCGAGCTCGAGCTCTCCGTCCAGCGCGACTTCGCCCGGGCGCTGGGGGTCGAGCACCCCGAGACCGTGACCTACCTCTTCTCGGGGCGGCGCGCCCCGCGGAAGGTGGCCGGCGTCGTCCCCCACGACCTCGGCTCGCCCTCCGAGGACCCGTGGCGGCTGGTCAACGCCTACGACGCCCAGGACGTGAGCCGCTGGAAGGACCTCAACCCCAAGTTCGTGCTCCAGGCGTACCGCGACTGGGCCCTCACGGGGGACGGGGCCTTCCTCGCGGACCTGTGGCCCGCCGCCGAGAAGGCCGTGGACTACATGCTCCGCTTCGACCCTCCAGGCCGACCTGGACGCCTGGCTCCTCCACTACAACACCGAGAGACCTCACCGAGGCTACCGTAACATGGGGCGCTGCCCTATCGAGACGAGCAACCTCTACCCAGAAAGTGTCAGGCACGAAGGGTAGCGCTACAACGGTAGCCCAGGCTCTCCCCCTTCTTACAGACAGTCTAGGACAGGACCGGCGCCAGACCCCTATTGCTGGCTGGGAAGCCTTTCGGACTGCAATATAGTTTATTGTGGTCTATGTACTACCAAAGCAGGGATTCCAATCCCTACGCTGAATGCTCAGTCCGGCCCGAAACTAACCCTTTTGCAGTAGCGGAGCGTGGGCCGAATCCTGGGCACGCCATGCCATCCCAGAGAGGCAGCTGGTACACATCTTGGTTCTCCAACGTTATATAGACCTACTGACCGCGTCGGTACCAGCCGTCGTGTTTCTAGCGTTGGGACGTCTACGGGGAACCTGGTTTCTCGGCATGATGGCCTTTTGGTCCGTCTGCTTTTGGGCTTTCGTTTTGCCCAGCATCAGACTGCCGGGTCCAGGCCCGCATGCGCTGTTCGCTATTTATATAGGCATCGCTGTGGTCCTAACGGTCGGCGTATTCAGGAAACGAGAGCGTCGCCTGAAACCTCCCATCGTCTCCTGGCACACAGTCGGGCAACCACTCTTCTGGAACCTGCTCGCGGCCCCCGTATGCGAGGAGCTCTACTACCGCGGTGTTCTTCAGACTGTGATGTCCCTATACATAGGGCGCTGGGCGGCAGCCGCTGCGACGGGTCTGCTATTCGGCCTCGCCCACAGTCGACGGAAGTGGTTCTGGTCAACCCTTGTAGGTATAGGCGTTTCAGCTGTCTTTGCCCTCACCCAATCGCTATGGTACTGTCTGGCAATTCACTGGATGGTTAATGTGACGGACGCTATTCGCTTCTTCTTCGGGAAAACCCCTAGCCCGAAGCCGGGGCATGCGAAGAGTCCGCTCGCCGCGACGATGCCGACCTCGCCCTTGGGATCAGCCGTGGCCGTGGCCGATAAGACAGCACCTAGCGTTGGCGCCCGACGTGACCCGCCGCTTTCGCCATGCACCCCTCGAGCGCGGGCTGCGTTGGGCGACCTCTCAGACGATAGGAGGTGACGCCATGTACGAGGAGCCCACCATCACGAAGTTGCTCCCGGTCTACGCTGCTCCGGACTTCACCGCCTCAGAAGTCGAGGAAGGCGGCAACTGTGGCTGCCAGGGTAGCTACTAACCGCTACACCTAGGCCGACGGCCCCGGCTGGTCCCACCTAATTCTTCCCCTCCTCCCCTTCCCCGTCCTCCTCATCCTCGGACACCGGCCCCGTTGTCCAGGAAGAGGAGCTCCGCCTGCGCCGTCTGTCTCCCGACTTCGACCGTGGTCCCTGAACCCGACTTCGACGTGGTCCCTGAAGAACCCCTGAAGCCTCGTCGTTCCTGGGCTCTGGAGTCTGCCTTCATCTGGTAGGAGATCGAGTGACCCGGGAAGGTCGGTCTGGCGGGAACGGATGCGGGGATGGTTCTGCCTTGATTTCCCCTTCACGCGGGGCTTGGGGACGATTGCGCCTGGAGTCTTTTAGCCATCTTCTTGGCGTTGGCGACGATGAGGGTGAGGAGGACCTGGATGGTCACCCTCGAGAGTCCGCGGT